>ERZ827452.1085-NODE-1085-length-29251-cov-9.047712_pt1 | contig 29251 bp, 36 predicted proteins | sample MGYA00519866_ERZ827452 | MGnify/ENA primary metagenome ERZ827452 (study PRJEB31778, sample SAMEA3449307) | human gut metagenome | biome: human gut; feature: human-associated habitat; material: faeces | place: United Kingdom | collected 2010/2012 ... | reverse complement strand
TTTGCAAACAGGAAGATGCATATGAGTGCAACGCATAATACAGATACACAGGCACATATGAAAAACAGGATTTCCATTGCCTTTTCCAGGGCTTGCACCATTTCCCCCGGTTCGCTGGCATACTGGACGGTATGCGGCAGGGGCTTATAATCCACCAATTCAACCCGTTTCGGGTCTATGAGGATAAATTGCACGGCGGCGGGGCTGTCATACAGGGCGGTATATACAAGGCCGTTAATGACTACGCTTTTGCCGCTGCCCGTTGCGCCTGCTATGAGCAAATGCGGCTGTTTGAGCATATCACGGTACAGGCTGAAATACTGCCCTTGTGGGGTTGTCCATACTCTTTTCATTGGGTCTTGTCCTCCTATGGGAAAGCCCCGCACGGCGGCGGGGCTGGGTGTTATCTGATGACACGAACAACCTTGATTTCAATATCTGGGTTGAATGTGGCGGCGTGGTATGCGTCCCAGGTGGGAAAGATACCGTTTTCAAATTCGCCGTAAAGCGTCCACTCTGCATAAATCATGGGTTGCCCTCCTTACTGGTATTTGCTGGGGTTCTCCCAGTACGGGGAGAAGCAAAACGGGAGTTCATACCATGCCACCCCGTCAGAGTCACGGAACACGGAAAGCAAAGCCGTGTTATCAAGCCGTCCCACCAGGGCAACGGCGGCGGGTGTGCGCTTGATGTAAAGGTCGCTGGCGTGGTGGTCAATGTCACAGGCGGGCAGAGCCGCCACCGCTGCGGCGTAAATGGTGCTGGGTGTCAAATCCTTCTTCATGGTGCTGCCTCCTTATGCGGTCACGATGGAGCAATACACACGGGCTACACGGTTGCAAGCCTGGGTCAAGGCTCTGGCCTGAGTGTCAAGCCATTCTTCCCGGCTGTTGGGTCTGCGCTCCCCGTGGCGGGTTTTCTTGAGTTCGGACGGGGTGCAAAGCCTTTCGGCAATGTCACCGTCATAAATGAGGGAAGAACCACCCCACGAATATTGGTTCCAGTCCTGCGCCCCGTTCAACATCCACTCCCGGCACTCTTTCCCCGGTTCAGGGTTGCGCCCCTCATAAGCTGCCCGCTCTCTGAGTTCTTCCACCAGTTCAAGGGCGTAAGCATTGACACCCCTGCCCCATGCGCTGCGGTCTTTGTGGGCTTCCAGTTCTGCGGCAACCTTATCAATAGTGGTCATGGTGTTTTCCTCCTGTTCTTCTTCAATCGTTTCGGGGTTCAGTGCTGCGGACAGTGCGTTATAAAGAAGGGTGATGACTTCGGCGGTGTGGCGAAGGTCGTACTTCATGGATACTTCCAGTTGATACAACATCTGGCGGGCTTCGCCATCGCTGGTATAATCGCCGTTCCCGATGTGGGAGTTCATGCAAGCGCAATACATACAATGGGCGATTTCATCCGCTGCGGCTTCGTCAATGACTTCTGCGGTGTATTCGTGCCAGTCATCACGGGCAGGGACTTCTTCAAGGATACCAGCGGCGTGAGCTGCGGGTCTGACGTACTCAAGCCAAAGGTCAAGAGTAAGGTTGCTAATACTGATGGACTTCTTCATGTTGCTACCTCCTATTTGTGCAATCTGCCTTTTCTGCATTGGTGAAGGTCGGCAAGCCAACCTTTCAACCCGTGCCGCCTGTCAAGCGGTTTCTTGTCAAGCGGTTTCTTGATGGTTCCATTATATCAAGCGGTTTCTTGATTGTCAAGCGTTTTCTTGATGATTTCCCGAAAAATTTTGCACCCCTGCGGCGGCTGTCATCCTGGGCGGCTGGCCTGGGCATTTTCCCCGGCTGCGCTGCGGCTCCTGGCCTGGGCTGGGCGGCTGGGCAATTCCTACCCCCGGAGGGGGATTTGCACCCCCGGCAGGCCTGGGCGGGTGAGTGTCGAAAGTACCGCAAAAATAAAAAAGTTGGTTCATCCGTGTAGGGTTGGTAGGGTAAAACTGCATTTTCCCTATACTTTTTCTTAGTAGGGCTTCTTCTAAGAGAAGTTATAGCAAAATCGCAAAATACCCTACAAAGCCTACCTCTGAAAATCCGCAAAACACAAAAAGGCTCATGTATTTTCTTGTCAAGAAAACGCTTGACATTCCAGAGGGAGCGTGATATACTGAAATCAATCAAGGAGGTAGTGCCATGAAAGCCAGAGATATTGTGAAAGAGATTATGACCCGTAAGGAACTGGGCAACGCTGAATTTGCCAGGGTCTTGAATATAACCCCCGCTGCGCTTTGGGACAGACTGAATACGAAAAAGGCCAAAGACATTCCAGTATCAACCATGAATGAAATGCTCACTGCGCTGGGGTATAAGATTGCGATTATCCCGGTAGACACGCCTGTTGTGGAAGATGGGTTCATCGTGGGAGGTAAGGAGGAAGAAAATGCCTGACGTTCTTACACTGCTGTTCATCTGCGGGATGGAGAGATTGGGAAAATCCCTATGGTTCTCCTGCAAGGTCATGTGGGTGTTCTGTAAATTTATGTGCTGGCTGACGATTGTACCAGCCTTGGATTGTGTGCTGCTGGCGGTAGCGCTGGTATCGGCTATCTTCTGTAAACTGTTCAAGAAGAAGCCGCCTAAAGTGAAACATACAAAACGGTGGATTACCTATCCATCATGGGAATATTAAGGCGTGAAAGGTCACGGCCTTGTCCAATGGGACTGTCTGTTATAGGCAGCCCCTATTTTTATTGGGAGGTAAGAGGATGAATTATCTAAAACTGAAAGAGAATATTGAGAAAGCTATTCATGCTCACCCGATGGAGGTTGAACCATACAATGACTTCTTTGACCTCTGCCGGGAGTATGAGAAGATAGATTTTGCGGTTGCCCATAAGTGGAACCATAACATGAGGGTATATATCGGCTGGGCGCTGCGGTCTGCCGTTGAACGTGCGGACTTCACTGCCGCAGAGAGGTTTGACAATCTGCTATTCCGTTCTCTGCTGTTTGGCGCACCGCATTTCTTTGATGATTATTTGCAGGCTGTTGAGTACGGCAAGCCGTTGGACAAGAAGTTCTACCAGCCCCGCCGTCATTACCTCAAGAGGTATGTGGACGCATACCAGGAAATCTTGGATGGAAAACTGGACTTCCTCTCCATTTCCATGCCGAAACGTGCAGGCAAGTCCCAGCTTGGTATCAATTTCACCAATATGCTGTCTGGAAAATACCCTGACCGTTCTACGCTGATGGAAGGTACAGGTGATGACCTGGTTAAGTCCTTCTATCTGGGCTGTCTGGAATATTTGCAAACGCCCAGTGATTACCACTTCTATGACATTTTCCCGGAGAGCAAACTGGTACAGACCAATGCGGACACGAAGATTATCAACCTTCTGCATAAGTCCCGTTTCCCTACCGTCATGTGCCGTTCCATTGACGCAAGGCAGGTAGGTCTTTCCGAAGCAACCAACCTTCTGTATCTGGATGACTGTGTGGAAGGTCGTGAGGAAGCGAAGAACAGGCAGCGCCTTGATGACAAGTGGGAGATTATCTCTGGTGATATTATCGGACGTGCCATTGAAGGAACGCCCATTGTCATCTGCGGAACACGCTATTCCCTCTATGACCCCATTGGTCATTTGCAGGAGGAAATGAAGAAGCAGGGTAAGCGGATGAAGGTCATTGAAACCCCCGCCCTTGACCCGGTTACGGATGAAAGCAATTTTGAGTACATGAGAGAGGGAAAGAAAATCTTCACCACTCAATATTTCCGTGACCAGAGGGAAATGCTTTCTGCGGAGCAGTTTGAGAGTGAGTTCCAGCAGCAGCCGTTTGAAGCAAAGGGACTGCTGTTCCCGGAAAAGAGCCTGAACTATTTCTTTGAACTGCCTGTTGACCGTGACCCTGACAGTATCATTGCAGTATGCGATACTGCGGACACTGGCGCTGACTACTGCGCTATGCCGATTGCTGCTGTCTACGGGGATGAAGTCTACATTGTGGATGTGGTCTTTGATGACTCTCCCCCAGAGGTAACGAAGCCAGAGTGTGCGAAGTCCATCATGGACAATCAGGTTGTGGCTGGAACCTTTGAGTCCAACAACGCAGGTACTTACTTTGCCAGGGACGTTCAGCAGATTTTGACGGAGAAGAAGTATGTGTGCAATATCCGAACGAAGCGGACAATCAGCAATAAGCAGACCCGTATTGAGTTTGCTTCTGACAATATCCTCAAGCACTTCTACTTCAAAGACCCGTCTACCTATGCACGGAACAGTCAGTATGCGGAGTTTATGAAGCAGGTTACCACCTACACCCGGTCTGGCAAGGTTCCGCATGATGACGCTCCTGACTCTCTTTCTCTGCTGGAAAATGAGTTGCGTGGGCTTGTTGGAGCGAAGGTAGAGATTTTCAAGCGCCCGTGCTGATAAAAAAATAAAAATTCTCCAATGCTTCTATCAAGATAATACTTGACATAAGCATTGGAGAGTAGTATAATGACAGTAGGTAAAATTATGCTTTGAAGGGGGTGTTCTGCGTGGCTATGTCGTTGCATGGCAGACGTGTCATCAAGACCGATGAAACCGAAGTAACCATTGACAACGTGGTAAGTATCTTGCGCAAGGCACTTCCCGTTCACTGGAAGAACAGGTCTGAAATTGAATATCTCTGGAATTACTACAAGGGCAGACAGCCAGTTCTCAATAGAGAAAAGCAGGTAAGGCCAGAGATTTGCAATAAGATTGTGGAGAACCGGGCGAACGAGATTGTGTCTTTCAAGTCCGGGTATCTGATGGGTGAACCGCTGCAATATGTGTCCCGTGGCAATGCGGAGAACATTGCAGAGTCCATCAACCAGCTTAACGAATTTGTGTTTGCGGAGGAAAAGCCCGCAAAGGACAAGGAGTTGGCTGACTGGTTCCACATTTGCGGAACGTCCTTCCGCATGGTTCTCCCTGATGAAGGTGGAGAGGAAGATGACTCCCCGTTTGAGATTTACACGCTTGACCCACGAAATTCCTTTGTGGTGTACCACAACGGTCTTGGAAACAAGCCCATGCTTGGAGTGAAGTACGTTGTGGATGGGGATAACAATGTTCACTACTCCTGCTACTCTAAGTATGAGTATTTTGAGATTGTTGCATCTAAGCTGGATGTGGGGCATGGAATGAGAATTGTCAATCACCAGTATCACATTCTGGGTGACATTCCCATTATCGAATATCCGTTGAACCTTGCCCGCATTGGTGCGTTTGAGTTGGTTATTCCCCTTCTGGACGCTATCAACCTGACGGACAGCAACCGCATTGATGGCGTGGAGCAGTTCATTCAAGCCCTCATGCTTTTCCATAACGTGGATATTTCTTCTGATGACTTCCAGAAGTTGCGTGAGGAAGGGGCTATCAAGTTCAAGGATATTGACCCGCAACTGAAAGCGGAAGTGTCCTACCTGATTAACTCTCTGAACCAGGGAGAAACCCAGACCCTTGTAGACCATATGTATCAGACGGTTTTGACCATCTGTGGTATGCCGAACCGCAACGGCGGTTCCTCCACAAGTGATACGGGGTCTGCGGTCATCATGCGTGATGGCTGGTCTGCTGCGGAAGCACGGGCGAAGGATAGCGAACTCATGTTTAAGAAATCCGAACGGCGGTTCCTTAAACTGGTACTTACCATTTGCCGTACACTGGTGAGCATGGATTTGAAGGTGTGCAACATCGAAATCCGTTTCACCCGCCGCAATTATGAAAACATCCTGCAAAAGGCGCAGGTGCTTGACCTCATGTTGAAGAATGAGAAGATACACCCCCGTCTGGCTTTTGAACATTGCGGCCTGTTCGTTGACTCTGACCTGGCATATACGCTCAGTGCAGAGTATGTGGCTGAACAGGAAAAGAAAGCCCAGGAGTTGATGGAAAAGCAAAATCGGATGAAGGGAGAGGATACCAATGACCCCGGTAATAACGAAGGAAATGGTGGAGCAGATGGAAACCCTGCTGAAACACGGAAGCAGAGTGGAACTTCTGATTGAGCAGGGCAAGGTAGCCATTGTGGAAATCAAGCGCAAACTGAAAATGAAAGATACCGATAAGGTTTAACTGGAACAACGGTTCTGGTGAGTCCAATGGGACTGTGAGTGCAAAACGCTCATAGTCCCATTTTCTTTTGAGGATTGAGAAATGGATGAAGTGGTTTCCAGTTATTTGACTGCGTTTGATGAACTGAATGTGCTGACTTCCACCAGCTATCAGATGGCGGGCGGTGACTATTCCGCAAGGGTAAATCAGATTGTGGATGACGTTCTCTCCTTCCTGATAAATGCCTACGCTCTTGGGATAAGAAATGCAGGTATCATGCTTGACCATGAATTATCCGTGAACGTGGACAAGATGCAGGATGCTATCTATCTGGTGATTGAGGGAAAGACGTTCGCTGACCGTGTTGCAGACCATGTGGGAGGTAATGATTTAGGAGGGTTAAAGAACCTTGTTGAGTCTGAGTATCACAGGGTCTACAACGCTGCTGTATATGACGGCGGGAGGGACTATATTGACAACGGCGGCTTTGGGGTAAGTAAGAACTGGATTACGGTTCGTGATGATAAGGTGCGTGAAACGCACAGTTACCTTGAAGGTCAGTCCGTTCCGCTGGAAGAAGAATTTTTCACCTTTGATGGTGACCATGCCGCATATCCGGGTGGTTTCACAAAGGCAGAGAACAATGTGGGTTGCCGTTGCATTGTTCGACTGACAACCGATGAATAACGGGCTTGCCCGTTTCATGGTGAGGGAACACCTAAAAACGCAAACTCAAGACAAGAGGATAAAACAGAAAACAGTGTGGAGTGAACCACCGATTAAACGCAAGGAGGACTTTGAAAATGAGTTATTTGAGTGATTTGCTGGGTAAAGCCTACAAGGAAGGTATGACCGAAGATGAAATCTCCGCTGCCCTTGAAACGGTAGGCCAGGGTAACGAAGCAGAGGTAAACCGTCTGAAAGCTGCGCTGTCTAAGGCCAATTCCGAAGCTGCCGACTACAAGAAGCAGTTGCGGACTAAGCAGACGGATGATGAAGCTGCTGCCGCTGCCCAGAAAGAGGAACATGACCGACTGGTTCAGGAGAACGCAGATTTGAAGCGGTCTATGGCTTTGTCCGAACGTAAGGCCAAACTTCTGGCTATGGGCTATGACGAAAACCTTGCCGATGAAACCGCTGCCGCTATGGTGGACGGTGACATGGATAAGGTGATGGCAAACCAGAGCAAATATCTGGAAGTCCAGAAGAAGAATATCCAGGCTGACGCAATGCGCAAGACTCCCCGCCCTGCTGCGGGTGACGATGGCAACGGAAGCGTGGATTATGCGAAGAAAATTGCCGAAGCGCAGGCAAGCGGTGACTATACCGCTGCCGCATACTATACCCGCCTGCAAGCCCAGGAAGCGGCTAACCAGACGGAGTAAGAAATAATAAGAAAATGGAGGTAAACTAAAATGGCTGATACACTTGCAACCAGTTTTGGTGTTCTGAATTACAGCGGTATGCTGTTCAACAAGGGTAACACCCGTACCCCGCTTTCCGCTATCATCGGCGGCAGAGCGAAAACGACTAACCATGTGGAGTTCGTGACCGGGCAGGAGTACACTGCTGGCGGTGACGGTTCCCAGCCTGAAATCAGTGAGAACGCTTCTCTGACTGCCCCTGATGCGTCTGTTGTGACCCGTGAGCAGAAAACCAACGTGACCCAGATTTTCCAGGAGTCCGTGGGTATCTCTTACGCAAAGCAGTCCAACATGGGTACTCTGGCGGGCGTGAATATCGCCAACCAGCAGGCCAACCCCGTGAATGAACTGGACTTCCAGGTTGCGGCGAAAATCCAGAAGATTAACCGTGACATTGAGTACACCTTCATCAACGGTGTGTTCAACAAGGCCACTTCCGATGCAACTGTCAACAAGACCCGTGGCCTTATCCCTGCTATCACCACCAACGTGACCGCAATGGGCAACAAGCCCCTGGGTCTGTGGGATATTGCTGATATGGTCAAGAAGATTTACGGTGCGAACGCCCCTACCGATGGCCTGTGCCTGTGGTGTGACGCTGTGACCATGTTCCAGATTAACGCTGACGCTGTTCAGAACGGTCTGACCGTGGTTCCCGCTGCCCGTAACATCAACGGTATCTCCCTGTCCAGCGTGGTCACGCCCATCGGCGTTGTCTACCTGTATCTTGGCGAGTACCTGCCTGCCGGTACTGCCCTGCTGCTGAACCTGAGCGTTCTGGCTCCCGTTTATCAGCCTGTCCCCGGTAAGGGCAACTTCTTCCTTGAGCCGCTGGCAAAGGTCGGCGCTGGTGAGAAGTATCAGCTCTTTGGTCAGATCGGCCTTGACCACGGCCCTGAGTGGTTCCACGGTAAGTTTACCGGTATCTCTACCGAGTTTACCGCTCCCACTTACAGCCGCAGCGTCTTCATCGCCAATGACGCAAACAACCCCGTGAACACTAAGGCCGTTGCTGGCGGCTAAGAGTGGCGCAGGAGTAAAACAGAGATTTTAGAAAGGAAAGGTGGAAAGCATGACGGACGCTGAGAAGTTGAAAATGGTGAAAGCCATGACCGGCGAGACAGACGAGGACACGCTTTCCACCTACCTTTCTATCGCCGGAAACAAGGTGTGCCGCAAGGCATACCCCTTTGACCTCACCGTGACCGCTGTTCCTGACCAGTACGCTCACATTCAGGTGGAGATCGCCGTGTATCTGCTGAATAAGCGGGGAGCCGAAGGGCAGACCGCTCACAGCGAGAACGGTATCTCCCGCTCCTATGAGGACGGCGATGTGCCGCCTACGCTGCTGAGGGACATTGTTCCCTTTGCCGCTGTGATGGGAGGTTGAGTGCATGAGGACGCTGAACCGCAACAAATCGCCCTTCTGGTATCTGCTGTATGACAGCAAGGCTCCCGCCAAGGACGAGTACGGCAACGAAACCGGCGAGGAACTGGTGGTTTACAAGCCTGCCGTGGCGATGAACGCCAATATCTCGGCGGCGACCGGCTCCGCTCAGGTGGAGCAGTTCGGTAATTTCGCAGGGTACGACAAGGTGATCGTCACCGATGACCTGAGCTGCCCTATTGACGAGAATACCGTGCTGTTCATCGACAAAGAACCGCAGTATGACAAGGACGGGAAGCCGCTCTACGATTATATGGTCAAGCGGGTCGCCAAGTCCCTCAACTCCATTTCCTATGCGGTCAGTAAGGTGACGGTATCGTGAGTCAGACGATCAATGTTCCGCTCTCCGGGAGAGGGATTGAGCGGCTGATACGGGAAGCTGAAAATCGTAAAACTTGGCTTCGAAATCGTACAACGGTTTTTCTTGAACGCTTAGTTGCGATGGGGGTTGGAATTGCTTCTGCGTGTTTCGATGACGCAGCCTATGATGGCACAAATGATGTTGTTGTATCTGCGGAATATCGAGGTGAAAATGCAAGGGCGATTGTGGCAGTCGGTAAAGCGGTTTTATTTATCGAGTTCGGCACAGGCGTGACCTATCCCGATAACCACCCGGAAGCCAGAGATCGCAATATGAAGCGTGGCGAGTACGGTCAGGGTCACGGCAAGCAACAGTCTTGGGGCTATTACGGCGAACCCGGCACGAACGGAGTGCTGAAAGAGAAGAAAAACGGCGGGTTCGTGGTCATCACCCACGGCAACCCCGCCAATATGCCGATGTATGAAACGGTAAAGGAGCTGCAAGACCGGCTCACGGAAATTGCGAAGGAGGTGTTTTCATGATTGATGTGGAGAGTCAAATCTACACGCCGATTGCGGAAGCCCTGAGAGCACAGTTTCCCGGTATCTTGGTCAGCGGCGAGTATGTCAATGCCCCTACCCGTTTTCCTTATGTGAGCTTGGTGGAGCAGGATAACTACACCACGGAAGCTCACATGGACAGCGGCGATACGGAGAGGTTCGCCACGCTGATGTACGAGGTGAATGTCTACTCCGATAAGGCAGGCGGTAAGAAATCCGTTTGCCGAAAAATCATGAGGTTTGTGGACGATCTCATGTACGCCAAGAATTTCCGGCGTATTTCTCTGTCCCCGGTTCCCAATTTGGAGAACGCAACAATCTACCGTCTGGTTGCCCGATACAAGGCTGAAACGGACGGAACCACTCTTTATAGGAGGTAAATGAAATGGCTATTTCCACCTACAAGGTTTTTCTGATGAAGAAAGCCGACACTGGCGAACAGTGGAGCAAGCTGATCGACATTAAGGAGTTCCCTGACCTCGGCGGCGAACCCGAAATGCTGGAAACCACCACTCTGAGCGACAATATGCAGACCTACATCGCCGGTATCCAGTCCCTCGATGGTCTGTCCTTCACCGCTAACTACACGCTGGCTGATTTCCAGACCCTCAAGGCTTTGGAAGGCAAGAAGGTCAGCTATGCGGTCTGGTTTGGCGGCACGGAAAGCGCCGGTGTGGTCACTCCCGATGGCTCTAACGGTAAGTTCTCCTTTGACGGTGAGCTGTCCGTGTATCCCGTGGGCGGCGGCGTGAACGAAGTGGTGAACATGAACATCACCATCGCTCCTTCCACCCCCATCGCTTTCTCCGCAACCTAAGACACCAACAATCGCCGTATTGATAAGGAGGATTTATCATGGCAAAGCAGTTGACGATCAATGACCCTACTACCGGTGTGACCTACACGCTGGAATACACCCGCAAGACCGTTGAAGCAATGGAGAAGAACGGCTTTGTTGCCGCCGATGTGGAGCGCAAGCCTATGACTCTGCTTCCGGCTCTGTTTGCCGGTGCGTTCCTCGCCCATCATCGGTTCGTGAAGCGTGATGTGATCGACAGCATTTACGCTCGTATGAACCACAAGGACGAGCTGATTTCCGCTCTGGTGGAGATGTATAACGACCCCTTGCTGAGTCTGCTGGACGAGCCTGAGCAGGAGGGCAACGAGGGAAACCTGAGCTGGAAGACCGGCTGGTAAGCGACCGATCTTCCAGAAGTGAGGGGGGCGGCGGCGACCATCGCCCCGCTCCCCTTCTCGCTTACACGCCAAAGTTTTATGAGGTTTTTCCGTACTATCTGTCCATTGGCATGACCTATGAGCAGTTTTGGGAACAGGACTGTGAATTGGTGAAGTATTACCGAAAGGCGGCGCAGATCAGGCAAGACCTGAGAAATCAAGACGCTTGGCTTCAAGGAGCTTATTTTTACGAAGCTCTTATTGACGCCGCCCCGGTTCTTCGTGCTTTCGCCAAGAAGGGAACCAAGCCCACACCGTATCGGGAAAGCCCCTATGAGCTGTTCAGTCGGCAGGACAAGAAACAGCAGAAGCAGCTTCAAGAAAAACACGATGACCAAGCCAAGGCATACATGGAAGCCTTTATGGTGTCGGTCAATAAGAAATTTCAAGAGAAAGGTGGTGGCGTAAGTGGCTGACAATGTGGAAATTCAGGGGTTGGAGTTTCAGATCGTCAATGACAGTACACAGGCGGTCGCAGGGCTTCAAAACCTGATTAACACGCTCAATCGTTTGAAAACCGCTACCAACGGCGGCGCAACGGGTCTGAGCAAGACCGCTCAGGGTATTCGGGAGCTTTCCAATTCTCTGAAAGGCTTGAACAGCGGTGACGCTTCGCAGAAGATCACCCGGCTTACCAATGCGCTGACCGCTTTGAGTCAGGTTGGAAATGTGAAGATTTCTTCCTCCATCGCCAACCAGCTCACGGCAATCAACACCGCTCTCGCTGGCCTGAAATGGACGGACGGCGACAAGCTGACTTCCCTTGCCAACGGCTTACGCCCTCTCTCCGAGTTGGGTAAGGCTAATATGACCACCTTTATCAATCAGCTCTCCAAGCTGCCGAAGGTGATCGAGGATTTGGAAGCGGCGGACATTGACAAGTTCACACAGCAGATGACCGCTCTTGCCGCCGCCATGAAGCCTTTTGCCGATGAAATGCAGAAGGTGTCCAACGGTTTCTCGGCGTTCCCGTCCAAAATCCAAAAGCTGATTACCAGCACGGAGAAATATAACGCTTCTGCCCGTAAAGCAACCTCCACTACCGGGAAGTTCACGAGCGGATTGAAAGCGTTGAATGTCGCCGCTGTTGCAATCACTTTCCGCAAAATCGGTCATTTTATCGCACAGGCGGTCACGGAGTCCAACAAGTACCAAGAAGACTTGAACCTGTTCACAGTTGCCTTGGGGCAGTATGCAGATGAAGCAAAAGAATATGCAGAATATGTATCTGACATTATGGGAATTGACCCGGCACAGTGGCTTCGCAATCAGGGTATTTTCAACACGCTGCTGACCGGCTTCGGTGACACGGCTGAACGAGCGCAGCTTATGAGCCAAAACCTGACGCAGTTGGGCTATGACCTTTCTTCGTATGCAAATATTCCTATCGAAGAAGCTATGTTGAAGTTACAGTCCGGTATTTCCGGCGAGTTGGAACCTCTGCGGCGCTTGGGCTACGATCTATCGCAAGCAAAGTTACAGCAAACAGCACTTAACCTTGGTATCAAGGAAAGCGTTGCCAACATGACGCAGGCAGAAAAGGCCGAGCTGAGATACTACGCCATTATGACTCAGGTGACAACCGCTCAGGGTGATATGGCGAGAACGCTGGAAGCTCCTGCAAACCAGCTTCGTATCTTGCAGGCACAGCTTACGCAGGCCGCACGAGCTATCGGTAACATCTTCATTCCCGCACTGAACGCAATTCTTCCCTATGCAATCGCTGTTGTTCAGGTCATTCGAGAAATCGCCAATGCCCTTGCCAACCTTGCGGGTTTCAAGTTGACGGAGCTGGACTATTCAGGAGTGAATAGCGCTGCTGTCGGCGCTGGGTCTTTGGCTGATAATCTCGATGACGCTGCCGGTGCTGCCAAGAAGTTGAAGCAGTACACCGCAGGCTTTGACGAGCTGAATGTCTTTGCTCCCAACACGGGAAGCGGTTCCGGGGCGGGTGCTGGTGGCGCAGGCGGATTTGATTTCGATTTGCCCACCTACGATTTCCTTGGTGACGCTGTGCAGACCCGCATTGGTGAAATCCAGAAGATGATCGAAGACACTCTCGCAGAGATCACCACGATTGTTTCCGGCTTTATGCTGGCGGTAGGTGCAATTCTGGTCGTAACCGGTGTGAATATTCTGCTGGGTGTCGGCCTGATGGCGGCGGGTGCGGTCGGCCTTGCGGCTACCGTTGGGCTGAATTGGACTGCTATGAGTAGCGAACTGGCAAGTACGCTGGCTCTCATTACGGGTGTTGTCGGCGGCTTCCTGCTGGCTCTTGGCGCAATTATGGCGTTCTCCGGGGCGAACCTTCCTCTCGGTATCGCTTTGATGGCCTTGGGCGGGGCAAGTCTTGTAACTGCCGCTGTTATCAACTGGCATAACAGTGACCGACACCTCACTGACGCTTTGACCACCTTAACGGGAGTTCTGGCGGGTGCTTCTCTGGCGGTAGGCGCTATGTTGGCTTTTACCGGGGTCGCAACCGGGCTGGGTATTGCGCTGATGGCTGTTGGTGCTGTCACGCTTGTATCTGCCGCAGCTCTAAACTGGAACAGTATCCAGGACGCTCTGGCTTCTCCCTTGTCCAGAGTCGGATTGCTGGTCAGTGGAGCAATCTTGGCACTCGGCGCTATCCTCGCTTTCTCCGGGTGTATGCCCCTCGGTATTGCGCTGATGGCGATTGGTGCTACTTCTCTGGTTTCCGTAATGGCTCTCAACTGGAATGGCCTGAGCGATGAAATCCAGAATGTGATTGCCATTATTACCACGGTCGTATCTGTGGCGTTCCTCGCTATCGGTGCGGCACTGGTGTTCTCCGGGGCGAATATCCTGTTGGGTCTGGCTCTGCTGGCGGCGGGTGCGGTCACAATGGGTACGGCTATCATGCCGAACTGGAATGATCTCTCCGACAATGTTCAGCAGAAGATCAGCATGATTACCACCGTTGTCGGCGGCGCTCTCTTGGCTGTCGGCGCTATCCTTGCTCTAAGCGGAGTCGCCCTTCCTCTCGGTCTTGGCCTGATGGCGGCTGGCGCATTGAGCCTTGGCGCTGTTGCTACCCTGAATTGGGATTTTGTGGTTAATTCCATTAAGAAAGTCGTATCGGTCATCACGGGTATTCTCAGCGGCGCATTGATCGTTCTCGGTGTCCTGCTATGCCTGAGCGGTGTGGGTGTTGGTCTTGGTCTTGCGGTACTGGCGGCGGGTCTGTCCCTGTCGTATGCGGCATGGACGCTGGACGATAACCCCATTACTCGCTTTGTACGGCAGATGGCAAACTCCATCATTGGACTTGTGAACGGTGTCATTGACGCAATCAATGATATGTTCCATATCCAGTTCAATGGCCTGTCTGTTATGGGTATCACGCTTATTCCTGCGTTTGATATTCGATTGGTGGATATTCCGCACATTCCGTTCTTTGAAGACGGCGGCTTCCCGAACGAAGGACAGCTCTTTATCGCCCGTGAAGCGGGTGCGGAAATGGTCGGTGCGATGGGACGCAGAACGGCGGTTGCCAACAATGACCAGATCGTTGAGGGTATCTCCGCAGGCGTGTCTATCGCCAATGACGGTGTGATCGCTGCCATTTACGCTCTGCTGAATGTCGTGGAAGAAAAGGATATGTCCGTTGTCATTGGTGACAATGAGATCGGTCATTCCTACGACCGCTACAAGGAGAAGCGTGGTCGGCAAGTATCTACTGGCGTGTTCGCCAATGCCTACTAAGGAGGGCTGAGGAAATGCAGAGTTTTATTACAATTAACGGCACAAGGTTTCCTCAGCCCCGCAGGGGCTTAGAACTACTGTCTGCCACTATCGTAGACTCTGCCAGAAATGCCAACGGCGTTGTGGTAGGTCAGAAGGTCGGCAGAGATCAACAGAAGCTCAACAACCTCTTTTGGGGCTATCTGACAGCGGAACAGTGGTCTACCATGTTGCAGATTTTTGACAAGAACTTCTTTGTGACGGTCACTTATCCTGACATGGTAAACAACCGCTGGACAACCAGAAAGATGTACCCCGGCGACCGCACGGCGACCCCGTACCATCTTGACCCGAACACGGGGCTTCCTGCGGACTACATCAACTGCAAAGTCAACATCATTGACTGCGGCGAACCGTTCTAAGGAGGTGTAGCCGTGAAACAGGTAAGCAACGCTTACAAGCTGTCGATGAAGTCTTTGCTTCGTGAGCAGTCCTTTGTAGAGATCACCTTCTCTCAGGTGGACACGGCAGCGGCAACAGACGGTAATTGGGTCAGCAACGGGGCGCAGAGCTATTCTGAGTTCGACACACTGGACTACGGATATGATTATCAGGAGTCCTATGCGGCGTTAGAGCTAAACCGATGGGCGCTGGACGGAAATACGGTCATCGTTCCTTCTTCCGGGACGATGTATGACGGCTTTGTTTCGAGCCACATGAGTAATGCTGAGGGCAAGTTCACCACCCCTGCGGTGCTGACTCGTGCTTTCAGCAATCCTCATACCTTCCCCGGTATCACCCTGACTTTTGACACTCGCTATCAGGAATGGCCTGACACCGTGACGGTTGATTTCTACCTGAATGGTGCGGTACTGGAAAGTCTGACCCTTCCTGTAGAGGGAACAGAGTTGGTCATCAACACGAAGGTCGCTTCTTGTGACAAGATCGTGTTGACGATGGGGAACACCCTTCCGTACCGCCGACCTCGGTTGCAACAGGTTCTCTACGGTGTGCAGAAGAAATTTGGAAATGATGACATTGTTTCCATCAAGGAGTCCCACGATGTAGACCCGCTCTCCCGCAGACTGCCGCAGGAAACCATGCAGTTCGTTCTTTTGGACTACGAACACAATTATGACCCGGATAACCCGAAAGGCATTTATGCCTATCTGGATAAGAAGTCACCGATTTCTCTCCGATACGGTTATATGCTTCCCACGGGTAAGGTCGAGTGGCTGAAAGCGGACAAGTATGTGCTGAACAGCAAACCGAAAGCTGCCAAAAATCAGGCTACCTTTACGGGTACAGGTCTGGTTGGAAGTATGACCGGAACCTTTTACAAGAGTAAGCTCGGTTCCAAAAACTTCTATGACATGGCTGAGGAAGTGCTTTTGGACGCAGACCTGACGCTGACAGCGCAGGGTACGCACCCTTGGGTGATTGACCCAACCTTGAAGCAGATGTTCACTACGGCGGCGCTCCCCATTGACTCGCACATGAACTGTCTGCAACTGATCGCTCACGCCTGCCGCTGCCGCCTGTTTACAGACGATGACAATATCATTCACATCAAGCCTTTTGGCGTGACTGTGGTTGGTATTTACAGCGGCGTATGGGCGGATAACGGTCATCTGTGGTACAGCGAGTGGGACACTGTTGACCGTGGCAATAAGGTCGGTAACACCTATGCGGCGTTGGAACTGAACCGCTGGACACTGGACGGTGGAGATCAGGTCATTGTCGAAGACACCGACCCCTCCGGCCGAGGGTTTATCAGTGAAGCGATGACTGCGGCAGATGGCACTTATACCACGAAGCCGACCTTCACCAAGACCTTTGATGTTTCTCACGATCTTCCCGTGCTGGCGCTCCGTTTTGATACTCCCTTGGACGAGTACCCCACCTCTATTCAGGTGAAGTATTATGCCGGGACGAAGCTGCTGGACACGCAGACCGTAAAGGGTATCGCTTCTGCGGAGGTGTTCGTCAACAGCGAAGCGGCGATTGACTGTACCAAGATCGAGGTCACGATGGACGGTGGCCTGCCGTACCGCCGTATGCGGGTGAGCAAGCTCTACTACCGTGAAACGGACTTCACGCTGGATTTTGACTCGATTGACAAGGACTCCCAATCCATCGCAAAGATCGACCAGCTTAAAGCGGTATCTGTCGCCAAGTATGCGTACACGGCGGCAAATGACACCACCAAACTTTTCGAGGGAACGACCACCGAAACTCAGCTTCATGTCGAGTTCTCTGGTCTTGCACAAGATGTTTCTATCTCTGTTTCTGGCGGTTCGTTGGTATCCTCCAACATTTACGCCAGAGCTGCGGATTTGGTGTTATCCTCCGGCACTAAAACCGTAGTCATTACCGGCAAAACTCTGTCTGAGAACTCGGTGGTCGTTTCCTATCCCGTGGCTCTCGATGGAGAAATCGACAAGGAGGAAAACCCCCTTATCACCAACGATACGATGTGCGCCGCTCTTGCCGATCAGGTGAAAAAGTATCTGCAAATGAGAAACACCTATCAGACAAAATACCGTGGCAATCCTGAGTTGGAAGTGGGCGATGTGATTGGCTTGCAGACGCTCTACACCGATGAAATGGACGCATTGATCTTGGTGGACGAGATCACATTTAACGGCTCTCTGAGCGGAAAGTTGAAGGTGAAAGGTCTGATATGAGTATTATTGATAATCTCGTCTACGACCGCACACAGGCCGATGTAGACAGGGTTTTTACCCTGAAAAACAAAATCCTCACGGAAGGGCTTTCGAGCCTTTCCGCTGAGGAAAAGACCGAGTACATGGCTGGTATGAAGGGTGCTTACAATTACGGGGACATGAACCGTGTGGGGCAGGCGGTAATCTATATCGCCAACCGCATGACTTCTCTCCCCGGACAGTTGGCGGCATACCGAGCGGAGAAAGGAGTCGCTGATGACCCGATCTACCAAGTTCCGTATGACCCTTCCTCGGTGGTGGTTGCGGCAAAGACGAATTGGGCGATGGGTGATACGCCCACCCAATCTCTCGTGAAAGCCTACTTGAACAACCTGACGGTTCTCCGAAAGCAGCTCACGCTTCCCCCGGACGCACCTCTGGTTCCGAGCAGTCTGGACAATCTCACTTTTTCCACGGCAAACAACATTGAATATCTCCTGTATGTCATCGACACAACACTGACCGAGGTAGAAACCGAGCTGTATTCCAAGATCGACCGCACGGTGGACGCTTTCGCCTATGTTGGTCTGTATAACTGCGGAGAGTAAGGAGGAAATTTCATGAAAGATACTGTCATCAAGGGCAACGGTAAGTCCCGGTCTATCAAGGCTCCTACCGATATGCCTGCAACCTTCGAGGAATGGCGCACACAGCTTCTCGCCGGAACCGCTACCCTCGACATTGGTCTGAACGCCGCAGGCTGTGATGTGGTCGGCACAGCCATGAGCAAGGCAAATCTGCTGTCCGACACCACCAAATCGGCACTGGAACTGAGCGGCAGCGACCCCACGGTGAATGACGCTCTGTATGCTCTGAGTCAGAAGGGTTCTCCCGCCGAAGTTCATGTCATGGCAGACAGCGGTACAACCGTTACCATGAGCAAGGGGGGTAAAACGCTGACCGCAACGGCACAATCGAATGGTTATGCCGTGCTTTATCCGACCGAGCTGGGTGACTGGACTATCGTGTATGTTTTCAACGGTAGTCAGAAGACCAGAGTTTATACGCTGGAAGTCATCGGTATCGTGTATATTTACCCCTTTGTGGTGGGCGACACTTTGAACGATACCACTTGGGACAACATCGCAATCGTGTCTAAATTGGGAAAGGCACAAGATTATTGGAAGGTAGGCGACACCAAAACGGTTGCCGTTAATGGGGTCAACTACCAGTTCCAGATCATCGGTTTTGACCACGATACCTTGACTACCAAGGACGGAACTCGTACCAAAGCTGGTATCACTTTCCAGATGGTCGATTGTTTGAACACGACCTATTCCATGAATGGCTCCAATACAAATAGCGGTGGTTGGAATGGTTCCACCATGCGTACCTCCACAATGGCAACGCTGCTGAACCAGCTTCCTGCCGCTTTGAAGAATGTTTTGAAGTCTGTAAACAAGCTGTCTGGCACAGGCGGCGGGTCTACATCTGGAACGCAGACCACCCACGACAAGCTGTTTCTTTTGTCCGAAGTAGAAATCTTCGGCACTACAAGTTATTCTGTACCCGGCGAAGGTACTCAATATGCGTATTACAAAGCCGGAAACAGCAAGGTCAAAAAGGTCAATGGTTCTGCGAACTACTGGTGGGAGCGTTCTCCTTATTCCGGCATCACCGACATCTTCTGTTGTGTGGGCAACAACGGCGACGCCAACGGTAGCTACGCCAGCTCCTCCTATGGCGTGTCCTTCGGCTTCTGCGTTTAATCCCCGGTTTCATCAACACCAATCCCGCCCCGTCAGGGGCGGTGTAAGAAAGGAATGTTGGCGTGTCAGTCATCAAAGCTATGCGTGGCGAAAGCTCCATGCAGTTCATCGAAACCGCCAGACGGTTAGAGCTTCACGCTTTCTCCGTCTGCACTAAGGCTCCTAAAAGATACGCACCTCTGCTGACAAACCGTATCTTCGAGCTGGCATCCACGGTTCACGAGGAAGTCCGAGCGGCGAACAACATCTACCCGCACAATCAGCATGAAGCGCAAATGCGGCGAGATCACCTGATTAACGCCAACATCGCCCTTCAAAATCTCAGCCCGAAGCTGACTTTACTCTATGACGCTATTCTCCAAAACCCTGAAAAATGTCCGTGGATTGACCACGCCATGAAGGAATTTGGAGAGTACATCACGGACGAAGCACAGCTTATCTCCAAGGTTCGGAAAGCTGACCACGAGAGGTATAAAGACCTCCCTGTGTAAGTTTTTCATTGGGTCAAGCCCTGTAATTGTTACCGTTTCTGCGAACAACTGGTGGGAGCGTTCTCCTAATTCCGGCAACACCAACAACTTCTGTAATGTGAACAACAACGGCAACGCCAACAATAACAACGCCAGCAACTCCAATGGCGTGTCCTTCGGACTCTGCAACTTCGCATAGGTCAGTCGTAGTAACCCCTTTGGGCGAAATCAGTACCTTTTGCAGAGGGAGGGCTTGTTCCCGGCTACCAAGCCAAAACACCCCGTCCGATGTAGTCAGCCGGACGCTTCTTGCATGGTGAGCGATTGTACGGTAGCTCATTTCATGGCTGGTACTACAAGCAGTTAGAACCCGTACCCGACAATAAGACTGTACGGAGGGGAACCTTCTATGACAAGTGAAGAACGGAGAGAAGCCCGTTATCAGCGCAGGAAAGCCAAGCGGGACAAAGCTCGTCTGCGGCGAAGCAAAGAATGTGGTGATTTCGATGAAGTCTTTTCGTTCAGACACCTTTACCTTTCCGGGAAGAAATGCTGTAAGGGTGTCTACTGGAAAAACTCAACTCAGCGGTATATCGGCAATATCATTCCGATCATCGCAAAGACCCATCGTGAACTTCAAAACGGAACTTTCAAGCACCGTGGTTTTCACGCTTTCACCATCATGGAGCGAGGGAAGAAGCGGTATATCCGATCAGTCCATATCACGGAACGAGCGGTTCAAAAGTGTCTGTGTGACTACTGCTTAGTTCCCATCTATTCGGCCTGTTTCATCTATGACAACTCAGCCAGTTTGAAGCACCGAGGTATGGACTTCGCCTTGCGCCGCATGACCTGTTACCTCCAACGGCATTACAGGAAGTACGGTCTGGAAGGAGGGGTTCTGCTTTACGATTTTCACAGCTTCTTTGACTCAGCTCCACATGAGCCGCTGTTCCGTGAAGCCGACCGCAGACTTCATGACCCGAAAATCAGAGAGCTTGCGAACAGCTTTATTACGGACTTCGGTTCTGTGGGATTGGGTCTTGGCAGTCAGGTATCTCAGACAAACGCCCTCATGCTTCCCAATATGATTGACCACTATTTCAAAGAGGTCTGCCGTATCAAAGCCTATGAGCGATATATGGACGATGGTGTGGCAATCAGCCCTAACATTGATGACCTGTATCTCTGTATGGACGGGTTAAAGATTATCTGCGAAAAGTGCGGTCTGGAACTGAACTTGAAGAAGACAAGGGTTATTCCCCTGAGAGATTATTACCGCTGGTTGAAAACGAGGTTCATCATCACACCGACCGGCAAGGTTGTTCGGAAGATGAACAAGGACTCAACAAAAATCGTTCGACACAAGCTCAGGGCTTTCCGAGGAAAGCTCGACCGGGGCGAAATGACCTTGGCTGATATTCGGTGTTCCGTGGACTCTTACAACGGTCACATGAAGCGAGGTCACAGCTTCAAGGTGCGGCAACGCACCAATCAGTATTTCAAATCATTGTACGGGTTCTACCCGGACGAGAAAGGTTGGAAAAGCCATGTATAAAATCATCAAGAAGGACGCAGTTCTCGGCATTGTGAGCAATCTAACTTGGGTATGTATGCAGGAAAACGGCTGTTACGGCCTGACGGTCGAGGACAATGCACAGGGTATTGCCTTGAACGGCACCGTGTACCATGTCAACGGACACCCCGAACTGGACGGTGCTGAAACGGTTTCGGTTGAAGAAGTGGACGATGGCGTTTACGCTTCCAGTCTGACCGCTCTGCTGACTGACCCGAACGACATTCGTAATTCTGAGCAGTTCCGCAAGGCTGTTCAGATGTTCGCCAAAAGCCTTGACGAAGACTCTGCGATGGTAGTTGCAACCATCTATGACCCCTATCAGGTCGGTCATGCCTATGCTGTTGGTGATTATTTCACCTACGGTGTGAACGGTGTAGGCGACCCGCAGCTCTACAAGGTAGTACAGGCGCACACTTCCCAAGCAGATTGGAAGCCTGACGCACTTCCCGCTCTCTACACTCCGATTGGCCTGACCCCCTCCGGCTACCCTGTGTGGACTCAGCCCACAGGCGCTCATGACGCTTACAACAAGGGTGACATCGTGAGCTACAACGACAAGCTGTACCGCAGTCTGATTGACGGAAATGTGTATTCCCCGGACACTTATCCCGCTGGCTGGGAAGAATACACCAGCGAGTAAGGGAGGGGGCAGGACATGAGTGACGCAATTCTGGTCGCTATTATCACGGGTGGTCTGAGCCTGCTTGGTATCATCTACTCGTCCGGCAAGTCTGCCAGTAAGGTTGACGCAAAACTGGACAAGCAGCAGGCGGTCATCGAAACCAAGTTGAACGAACTGACCCGTGAAGTGCGGGAACACAACAATTTTGCAAGGCGTGTACCTGTGGTTGAAGAACAAATCAAGGTCATCAACCACCGTATCGAGGACTTGGAGGGCTTTCACAAGCCTGCATGACCCGAAAGGAAGGTGAAAAAGGTGAGTAATCGGGTCAAAATCCCTATAACTTTCTCTTAGTATGCGTGTATAAGAGGGAGTTTATAGGAAAAACGCCCGATTACTCACCTAACTCACCTAAATTAAAAATTGGAGGTAAAAATTATGCTCGAAACCATTTTGCACAACCTGACGAACATCGGCTGGGCTATGCTGATTTTTCTGTGTGCCTACCTTTCCAATGTATCCTTTTCTCTGTATTACAATATCAAAGTTCTGCTGGAACCGTTCAGCAAGGAAAAGCTGATAAACTCCGGCTTGAAGATCACCGCTTTTGTCTGTGGCCTGACCCTGCTGTGTGTGGCTATTACCACGCTGCCGCTGTTTGCGGATATGGTCGGGTGGGAAATTCCAACTGAGTATGTGGATATTTTCAGCAATTTGGTGATTATTGGTGCGGTACTCATGGTGTCCTGCAAGTACATCGCAGAAGCATTTACGAAGTTCAAGGCCATTTTGGACGCTACCAAGGAGGACAAGAGCTATGATGAAATCAAGTGAATTGGTCGCCAAGGTCGTTGATATTGCCAAGCACTACAAGACCTTGTATGTCATGGGGTGCTTTGGTGCGCCGCTGACCGACACAAACAAGTCTCGATATATCAAGAACCACCCCTACAACATGGCGGCAGCTCGTACCTCTATGATTATGGCGGCGACCCCTGACACCTTTGGCTTTGACTGCGTGAACCTTATCAAAGCCGTTCTGTGGGGCTGGACTGGGGACAAGACCAAAGCCTACGGCGGTGCGAAGTACGCCACTAACGGCGTACCTGACGAGGGTGCTGACACCATGATTAAGAGGTGCAAGGACGCTACTGCTTCCGGGTGGGACAAGGTTGACCCCGGCGAAGTGGTGTGGACTACGGGACACATCGGCGTGTATATCGGAAACGGTCTGGCGGTCGAGTGTTCCCCTCGCTGGGCGAACAATGTGCAGATCACCGCTGTCGGTAACATCGGGAAGAAGAACGGGTACAATACCCGTATGTGGAAGAAGCACGGACACCTCCCCTATGTGACCTACGACAAAACCGTGACCCCCGCACAGCCCGAAACGGTCAAGCCCGTGCCTACCACTGAGGTCAAGGCCAAGGGTGTCGCACGGTCTTTCAATAAGGCTGTGGCAGGCACTTACACCGTGATCGCTGGTGCTGGCCTGAATGTTCGTGACGCTGCCGGGACGGACAGTAAAGTGCTGGTGACAATCCCCAAGGGAACCGCTGTCAAGAACTACGGCTACTATACCGTTGTAAACGGCGTTAAATGGCTCTATGTGGCTTTCTCGCACAAGAGGGTAAATTATACTGGCTTCGTGCATGAACGCTTTCTGAGCCGCTGAGAGGGCTTCCTATGGGTGGTAAACGAGTGCAACCTAAGCCGAAGAAGAAAAAAATGAGAAAGCGCACGAAGTTCACGATCTTGTCCATCTTCAATCTGACTTGGTATGCCGTTGTGGTGTTGATTTTGAACGCCTGCGGCCACACGGTTGACACAGAATTGACGGTCGGCTGGTTTGCGGCTTGGACTGCCGAACTCGCCATTCTGTACGGCATTAAGGTCAAGTCAAAAGAAACCTCAGACGAGGACGCTCAGGGGTGAGAAAATGCAAGTGCTGAAAGAAATCACGCTCGACAAGGTTATCAATCTCTATGAGGGTCAAGTCGTTCATGATAAAAAGCAGCTCATTGAATGGGACGATCATCGCCGCACTCCACTCTATGAGCTGAAAGAACGAACACTGGCTCAGGACAAGATGATTTTGGGTGCGCTGAAATGCGCCAGAGCGAACGGGTATTCCGGCGAAGAATAAAAGAAGACACTCCCTACCGATTAAGGTAAGGAGTGTCTTTTGGTTTGAACGAATACCGTTCCCCACACAATGTAGGGTTCGGATATGCGCTCAATGGTACGCCGTGAGGGATTCGAACCCCCGGCCTTCTGGTCCGTAGGTTGTCTCAAGGGCAAATCGGAGTCGTTTCGGCTCCGATTTGTGCTTTTTACCACTGTTCGCTCGGCGGGTTTTCCATTGTTTCCATCCAGCCCTGCCCGTTCCAATTCCATTCTGGGTCAAAAGTGGGTCAGAGATTGTAATTTCCGGATGGGACTGGCGAGCTGCAACCTTGCGCCACAGTCCACACTATCTATCCTCATACCACAAATGGCGTAAAAGACAGCGTTTCGTGGGTATGTTTTTCCCGCACCGCGTTCGCCTCGTCCTCGCTGACAGGGCGGAAGCCCTTGCCGCCAACATAGTGGTCGGTCGTATCGGAGTAGAGCCAGCCGTCTAAAGAAATCAGCGTTTCCAAATGCCGCAGCGCGCCGTTTTCATAGCGGTAGTAAGAGTAGGTCCCCTCGCTCGCACCGTCGCTGCCCTCGTGGGCGAGACTGCCGTCGGTGCAGAGGTACCAGCGGCTGCGGTTCCAGCCGTCCACCACGCGGACGGCCTTTGCGCCGTCGAGCCGGTAAATATTGAAGATCACGCTGTGGCCGTCGCCCCAGTCCGCGCCGAGCAGCAGCTCAGGGATCCCATCACCGTCAAGATCGCGCAGCAGCCAGCCGGGCGTCTGGTAGTAGTCGTTCACGGACAGAAGATCGTGGCTGAAGTCGGTCTGCACGTCGCTTGCGCCGGAGCGCCGCAGGTCGCTGATCTCGGCGAGCAGCGCGTCGTAGGCGGCGTAGCCGGTCGTGCTTGCCGCACCGCTGCGCGCAGGGGGCGGTGTGGTCGCGCACTTATAAAGCGCCGTACATCCGGCGGTAGAAAGCGTGTCGGAGCTGACCTCCATGTAGTACGCCTGCCCCACGGTCAGCCCGGAAAAACGAACGCCGTCGTTTACCTTGACGGTCACGGCTTTCGACGCCCACTTGCCCGCACCGGGCTCTCCCGCACAAAGCCGCACATTGTAATCCGTCGCGCCGGGTGCGCTGTAGAGGACAAACGCCACGTCTGCAGTCTTTGCGGTAAACGGTGCGCAGGCATTTCCGCTTGCGCCGTCTCTGCTGCTTCGGCGCAGAAAGGCAGTCCCCACGGCGGGGGCAGGCTCGGTCTGCGCGTCAAGTGCGCTTCGCTCCTCGGCGGTCATTGCATGGGTCTTAACAGAATACGCGGTATGCTCTGCGTCATTTTCGGACGTGCGCTGTTCTTCGCCCTCACCGGCGCCGGTAAGAATTTTATCATACGATGTATCGCTCACAGTGCCGCTGCGCGCCGCGTCCGGCGGAGTGAATGCATCGCCGCGCGCAGGGGGCGAAAACACGGAGGAGGCAGGGCACATGTCATTTATGTGGATTCCGTTGTCCTTCAAAAATCGCGTGAGTACGCCTTGTGAGTCGCTTTGCAGTGCCTTGTATTGGCGATAACTGACAGGATCGTTTTCCAGGAACTGCACATCGGACGGCAACACCAGCAGATACACATACTCATCATCGGCTCCGAGGACATACTCGGCGATGCCGAGAATCTCGGGGACAGGCAGTGCGTCATAGCCCCTCCATTCCTTGAAATTATCCCAGCTCATAGCGACCAGCCACCATACGCTGCCCATTCCCCCGTCGGGATACGCCGCAAGTGCGTTCTTTTCCGACAGATGGAACAGCATGATCCCATATCCCAGATAGGCAGTCCCCTTGTCGTAGGCGGAGAGCTCTGCAATATCCTCCCATGCAGCGGGAACGGTGAGCGTCAGCGACAGCGTCGGCTCGGTCATGGTTTTCATTTCCTCCTCTGCCGGCTCGCTTGCGCCAATACATCCAAACAGATAGTCTCTCAACTCCGTACTTCCGGAACGCAGCTCATAGAGCCGCGCTGTCTTGCCGTCAGTAATGGGGTTGACCAGCATTTCACGCTCAGAGAGCATGATCTCGCAGCGTTCGCCCGCGGCGCTGATAAAATAGAGCCTTGCATAGCAGTCCTCCATTGCTGACGCAGCACCAAGGCGTTTGTATTGCAGGGCATCCAGCAGAGCGTAGACGGCGTCCGTTTCTTCCGCCGTCAACTGGACGTTGGATGGCTGCGCGCCGCTTTCGTCCGTTACATCGGCATAAGTGACCTGTTCCCGATGGAAACCGACCAGTCCGGCGGCGTCGGTATCCGTAGGCGGATTCGTCAGAAAGCACACCGCCACAACGACGCACACGGCGACCGACGCCGCGACCACCCAGAACGCAGGCTTTTTGTAGCGCAGCGCGTTCTTCACACGCTCCTTGACGCCGACTTCACCGAACGCCAGCGGGCAGGTGATGACCGCCTTGCGCGGCATACTGCACGCAAGCAGCACCGTGGAATAGGTCTTGACGGCGCTCTCGTCCATCGTGCGGATTACCCGCTCATCGCAGGCCAGTTCGATGTCGCGGCAGAGCAGCGCATAGGCGAGCCACAGTACGGGGTTGAACCAGTAAACCGCAAGCAGCGCGAAACCCAGCGGCTTCCACCAGTGGTCACGCCGCGCAAGATGCGCCTGCTCATGCGAGAGTACATTCTGCCGCTGCACCTCGTCCAGACCGGAGGGCAGATAGATGCATGGTTTTACAACGCCGAGGATAAACGGCGAGGAAATGGCATCACAAAGGTAGATATTTTCCCGCACACAGAGCGATACACTCACGCGCCGGCGCAGCCGAAGATAACTCACGAGCGCATAGAGCAGCATGGCTCCAAGGCCGATGAGCCACACCCAGCCTGCAATCTCCGTCCAGACATAGAGCGGGGTGACGCTGGCTGTTGGCACGGCGGCAAAATGCTCGCTGAGTGAGGGGTTCACAGCGTTGTCGATGATGTTCACGCCGCTCGTGATGGTTGGCGCAGGGTCAAACTGCACGACCGCGGGGCTGACCGTTTCGGCACTGGGGATCAGGCTCAACGCGCTCTCTATGGAGAATGGCAGAACCAGCCGCAGCGCGACAATACCCCAAAGCAGGACATTCACCCACTTGGGCGAACGCTTTGATATCAGGCGCAGTACCAGCACGGCCAGCACCAGCCAGCTTGCGGAAATGCTTAGATTCAAGAGCTTCAAAAAGACGGCGGCCATTGGCTCACTCCTTTCCGCAGCGGTCGATCATGCGCTGAATTTCCGCAATGTCCTTCTCCGAAAGAGATTTCCGTGTGGTAAAGGCGGCAAGAAACGCGGGAAGGGAACCGTCGAAGGTGTCTTCCACAAATTTCTCACTCTGTACGGCGTTATAGCCCTCCTGTGAGAGAAGGGAAGTTACCGTGCCGTTTTCATTCTGAAAAATACCGTGTTCGCAGAGCTTTTTCAAAACCGTGTAGGTCGTAGATTTTTTCCATTGCAGTTCCTGTTCGCATAGTTTCACCAGCTCGCCGGAGGTCAGCGGCTCGTGCTGCCAGATGAGTTCTGCAAAACGCGTCTCAACAACGCCCAGTTTGTAACCGTCCATGTGTGCCTCCTCCTTTGTCGGTCTACTTATGATAGATTTCTGATGCTTGAAGTCTATCATAAGTAGACTCACCTGTCAAGCACATTTTGCGCCGCTGGAATCAATGAAGGCTACCCAACCTCAGAAAACGGCAAATGAACTGTTTTGACAAGCGGCCGCCCAGCGTTTCGACAACACGCGGAGCACGCCGAGGGTAGTGATACCACACCCTCTTTTGCATGTGTGGAAAGCCCTGCGCGCAGAGTGAAAAAACAGCAACATCACCAAATTGCAAACAGAGCAGCGCAGCCCAGCGGGGCCGCGACGCCTGCGGGACAGCGACGCGCATAAGCGCATCGCTGTCCCGCAGGCTCTCTGCGTTCTTCGAGAGCACCTCCGGCCAAGGCTCAAAAGCGGCAAAGTTTGCCGTTCTGACACCCGGCCCGGGGATGTTCGTGAACGTGCAGCTCGTGTCGAGGGTAATGATAGCGCCCCCGTCCGGAAGGCCCGTGTTTCGCCGTGTAAGCCCTTGTGTGCGATCCTTTTCCGAAAGCCGAGCGTGTACCCACTTTCGCTCGTGAAAGCGAACGTGGGCCATTTGTGAGAGAAGTTGAAAAACGCGATGAAAGATGGTCTGAGATAGAGTTTGAGACGGCAGCTTTGACAGATTTTTCTCTTCTGCTGGTGTTGAGGGTTCACAGTGAACCGGGAAATGTATGTATATAAAAGCGTGGAGGACTAAAAGGAATTTCGCTGACGGCACAAGACCGTGCTGTGGCCGAGGGAGGGAAGGCCCCCTGTTTCGCCGTGTAAGCCGCTGTGTGCGATTTTTCGCAGAGAGCCGAGTGTGTACCCGCTTTCGGGAGTGAGAGCGAACATGGGCCGTTTGTGAGAGAAGTTGAAAATCGCGATGAGAAACGGTTTGAGATAGAGTCTGTGACGGTAACTTTTTGGCGAGATTCGTGGAAGTGATTTTAAGTGAGACTTCGAACTTTTTGAGTCGATTTTCTGGATGCTTATAGCCGTTCGATTAAAGCACAAGATAAAGGGCCGCAGTCGCAAGCGCCCGCGGCCCGCCCACAAAGCCCCGCAGTGCGGGGCTTTTTCGCGCTTTCCAAAGCGCAGTCTATTTCAGCACATTTCAGAAAAACCGCAGTCTGGTTTCCAAAAAGGCACGGTGTTTCCGGCACTCGCGCCCCTTTTGACCGACGGCAAGGAAAGGAGAACACCGATGGAAGAAAAAGTGAAAAAGAAAACAACATTCTGGCTCCCGCCCGACATGATCGACCGCATGGACAGCTGGCTGAAAGCTGATAACTGCCGCAGCCGCAATGAATTCGTAGAAAAGGCCCTGCGGTTCTACATGGGCTATCTCGGCACGGAGGACAACACAGCGTATCTCTCGAAAGCTATCCTGACAGCCATTCAGGGTACGCTGGATGACAACAACAATCGGCTCTGTCGCATCATCTTTAAGTGGGCGGTGGAGCTGAACATGATGTGCCACACCATCGCCGCGCACTTTCGTACCGACGACATCTACACACGAGAGTTGCGCGGCTTTGCGGTGGATGAGGTGAAGCGCACGAATGGCCAGGTGAGTTTTGAGAACGCAGTGCATCAGCAGCGCCGCATCGAGCCGGAGGATGAATGGCCCGGATTGTACTGATCTCGCCCTACCTCAAGGGCGGACAGAACGCCGCGAAGCTGGCCCAGCGCACCCGCTACG
>ERZ827452.1077-NODE-1077-length-29520-cov-5.256134_pt1 | contig 29520 bp, 31 predicted proteins | sample MGYA00519866_ERZ827452 | MGnify/ENA primary metagenome ERZ827452 (study PRJEB31778, sample SAMEA3449307) | human gut metagenome | biome: human gut; feature: human-associated habitat; material: faeces | place: United Kingdom | collected 2010/2012 ... | reverse complement strand
AAAGGGAAATACCCGTTCCCATTCCGAACACGGAAGTCAAGCCTTTATGTGCCGAAGATATTTGTGGGTTACCCTGCTGAGAAAATAGGTTGTTGCCAGATTTTTTTATGTTTTAAAAGGTTATAAATTAGAAATGAGTATTTATTTTTAATTTATGGCCTTTTATTTAGCAACTATTAATACATGTTATAAGTTACTAATTGCCGAAAATTTTACTAAATTATATAATTAGGTAATATATTAGATAACACTTAGGTATATCAAATAAATTATATTAAAAGTGATACAAAGTTTTATGAACTAGGTATGTTACACAATATAATATTAATTTTATATAATAATTGAGATATTTATATTTTAGAAATGTTGCAGAATTATAATAAATGCTAAAAATATCTTCTGTAGATTACGCTCACTAGTTATTAACAAAATAGAAAAAATAAATATAATAGAAAAATATATACAAAATAAACAGTATGTGGTATTATAAAATAGAAAATAAGTAAGTAAAAATAATAACAGACATGAACTTATTAGATTAGAACTTAATTACTTAAAAATATGTAATGCATAAGGCAATAAAATAAAACAAACTATGCAATATATAAAAAATAAATAAGGAGGAATTGGTAAAATGGATAAAATTCAAAACTATCAAAAACAAATAGACCATATGTTACATTTAAATAAAGGAAGAAGCATAGAGAGATATGAAAGTAATATAAAGGATTTTTTAAAATTAGATTTAGCAAAAGGAAAAATTTCAGAAACAGAATATAATGAACTAATGGAATATATGCAAGAAAGAATATTAGGAATTAAAGAGGAAAAATATAACGCAGAAAAAAATGAAAATATAGAACAAAATGAGAAAGAAAATAATAGTGGCAAGCTAAAAGATGAAAATGAAAGTAACATTAATAATATTGAAAAACGAGGAACTAGAGCAGAATTTGTAGAAGAGCTAAAAGTGTTAAAACCTATAATAATGTATAAAGGTCGTATTAGTCAAACAGCTCCTACAAGACAAGAGAGAAAAGAGAGAGGAATGGAATAAAATATGGCTAAAGTAGAGTGGAAGCCTGGAACATTTATATATCCAATACCAGCAGTAATGGTTACTTCCGGAGATATGAAAAAATCAAACATAATGACAGTCGCTTGGACAGGAATAATAAACACAAATCCAGCAATGTGCTATATATCGGTTAGACCAGAAAGATATTCTTATAATTTAATAAAAGAATCTAAAGAATTTGTAATAAATTTGACAAACGAAAAATTGGCATATGCAACTGATTGGTGTGGAGTAAAAAGCGGAAAAAATGTAGATAAATTTAAAGAAATGAAGCTAACTAAAGAAAAAGCAAATCATGTAAAATGCCCAATTATAAAAGAAAGCCCGGTAGCAGTTGAATGTAGAGTAAAAGAGATAGTAGAATTAGGTAGTCATCACATGTTTATAGCAGAAGTTTTGTCAATAGATGCAGATGAAAAATATATAGACGAAAAAGGAGCTTTTGATATAAGTAAATGTGATTTAATAGCATATGCTAACGGCGGTTATTATTCTTTAAATAAAAAAATAGGTAAATTTGGATACTCTGTAAAAAAAGACAAAAAAATGATTAGTAAAAAGAGAAAAGATTAGATTAGTCTTTTCTCTTTTTTAAAAAAGAAGGTTAGTGTAAAATTATTGTGGTAAAGTGATGTCTACAATTTTTACGTTTTTTGCGTTAAAAAGAAGAAAAAAGTACAAACGAGTTGACAAGTGTCGAAAAAAGTAGTAAAATTTTTAATTGATTTACATAAGCTACATAAAAGAAAGGGGTAATATAAAATGAAAAAAACATATATATTTGGTCATAAAAATCCAGATACAGACGCAGTTACATCAGCTATAGCACTTTCATATTTAAAAAATAAACAAGGTCAAAATACTAAGCCTGTAATATTAGATTCTTTAAATACAGAAACAGAATTTGTACTAAAGAATTTTGGAATAAAAGTACCAGAATTTATTAATGATGTAAAATTAAAAATAGAAGATATCGAGTATTATAAAGATTATTATGTAAAAGAAAGTGTAAGTATACTAAAAGCATATGAATTTATAAGAGAGAAAAATGTAACAGCAATACCTGTAATTGCTGAAAATAAAAAGCTTTTAGGTTTAATAACATTAAAGACAATAGCAAACGAATTAATTAGTGGAAACTTTAACAAAGTAATAACATCTTATGATAATATTGTGGAAACTTTAAAAGGAAAAGAAATATATAAATGTGAAGAAGAAATCTCAGGAAATATATTAGTTGCAGCATATGGAAGCAATACAATACTAAGTGATATAAAATTAGATACCGAAACAATTTTAATAGTAGGAAATAGAAGCAGAGTAGTAGATTACGCATTAAATAGCAAAGTAAAGTTACTAATTGCTATAGGTGGTCAACAATTAACAGAAGAACAACTTAAATTAGCAAAAGAAAATTGCGTAAATGTAATTTCAACAGACTATGATTCATTCCATACTGCAAAATTAATAGGACTAAGTGGATATGTAAGAAATTTATTAAATAATGCAAGAATAGAAAGCGTAAATAAAAAAGATTATTATGATACTTTAATTGATATAAGTTCAAAACAAGGATACAACAATTATCCTGTTGTAGATGAAAAAGGAAAATGTGATGGTTTAATTCGTATGACAGATATTAAACAAAAGAATAGACAAAAAGTTATATTAGTAGATCATAATGAATTAGAACAAAGTGCTACAGGGCTAGAAGAAGCGGAAATTGTAGAAATAGTTGACCATCATAAAATAGGAGATTTAACAACATCACAACCTATAAACTTTAGAAATATGGGAGTAGGAAGTACAAATACAATAGTATACTTAATGTATCAAGAAGCCAGAGTAGAAATTCCTAAAGATATTGCAGGAATAATGTATTCAGGAATAATATCAGATACATTAAACTTTACAAGCCCAACAACTACACAAGTAGATAAAGAAGTGGCGAATAATTTAGCAGATATAGCAGGATTAAATAGAAAAAAATATGCAATGGAAATGTTTAGAGCAGGAACAAATATATCTGGAAAGACAGCAGAAGAGGTAATAAATGGAGACTTAAAGGTATTTTCAATAGATGGAGAAAAAGTAGGAATATCACAAGTATTTACTTTATCTGCAGATGAAATATTATCAGAAAAAGAAAAATACATAGAAGCAATGGAAAAAATAAAAGAAGCAAAAGGATATTCATTTATAGTAATGTATTTAACAGATATAATTAAAAAAGGTTCATACATGATATATTGTGAAAATGCAGAAGAAAAATTACAAGATGCAATGGAATTAAATCAAATATATCAAGGAGTATATATAGATGGATTATTGTCAAGGAAAAAACAAATTGTTCCTAAATTGATGGGATACAAAGGCTAAAAGAAAAATTTATATATAAATAAAACCATACATTAATATGTAAAATGAAAAATTATTAAAAAAATTGAAAAAAGTACTAAATTTATTTGACTTTACAACAATTCTATGGTAAAATATTAAAGCATATGTGGAGTGCATATGCTTTTTAAAATATGTAAAATAATAAAAAATAAACAAAAAAATAGACAGTGGAGGTGTTTTAAATGGCTGCTAAAGGAGCAAGAGAAGCAATTACATTAGAATGTACAGAATGTAAAAGAAGAAATTACACAACAGAGAAAAACAAAAAAAATAATACTGACAGATTAGAGATTGTTAAATATTGCAAATACTGCAAAAAACGTACAACTCATAAAGAAACAAAATAATTAACCTTTTTAAGGGGGAAGAAACATGGCAAAAGAAAACAAAAGTAAAAAAGAAAATAAATACTTTTTTAAAGATTTCAAAGCAGAACTAAAAAAAGTAATATGGCCAACACCAAAGCAACTAGTAAATAACACTGTTGCTGTTATAACAATAGTATTAATTACTGCTGCTATAGTTTTTGTATTGGATTTTGCATTTGAAAAAATGAATACATATGGTATAAACAAAATCAAATCAATGGTAGAGTCAAATAATACAGCAAGTGAAAGCACAAATACTGTAGAAAATGTTAATTCAGAAGCCAGTGATACAGAAAATACAGCAGATCAAAATGACACAGTAACTAATTCTGAAGTTGCTGAATAAAACATATTAAATTAAATAATGAAGGAGGCTAAAAAATGTCTCAAGAAAATCAGGAATTAGAGCCAAGATGGTATGTTGTACATACATATTCAGGATATGAAAATAAAGTTAAGACTGACTTGGAGAAAACTGTAAAAAACAGAGAACTTGAAGACTACTTTTTTGAGATTGTTGTTCCTATGGAAGAACAAATTGAAATAAAGAATGGAAAGAAAAAAGTTGAGTTAAAGAAAGTTTTTCCAGGATATGTTTTAGTAAAAATGATTGTAACTGAAGCAACATGGTATATTGTAAGAAATACAAGAGGTGTTACTGGATTTGTTGGCTCTGGAACAGACCCTATTCCTTTAACAGAGGAAGAAATAAGACAAATGGGATTTGAAATACCATCAGTAAACTTTGATTATTCAATAGGAGATTCTGTAAAAATAGCAGGAGGCTCATTTGATGGATTCATTGGAAATGTTACAGAGATAAACAAAGACAAGCATAAAGTAAAAGTATCAATATCTATGTTTGGAAGAGAAACTCCAGTAGAAGTTGATTTTTCACAAGTTACAAAAATAAACTAGTTTAAAATGGAAGTAGTTATCGGAAGATGATTATAACCATATTAATAAATCTATAATTATTTAGATGTTATACATCAAAACTTAAAGGAGGTGCTAGAAATGGCAGAAAAAGAGATTAGTAATATTATTAAATTACAAATTGAAGCAGGTAAAGCTACACCAGCTCCACCAGTAGGTCCAGCATTAGGTTCAAGTGGTGTTAATATTATGCAATTCGTAAAAGAATTTAACGATAGAACTGCAAACCAACCAGGTATGATAATACCAGTAGTTATAACAGTTTATAAAGATAAATCTTTCACATTCATAACAAAAGTACCACCAGTAGCAGTATTAATCAGAAAAGCAATTAAAATTCAAAAAGGTTCAGGAAAACCAAACAGAGACAAAGTTGGAACAATAACTAAAGCTCAAGTAGAAGAAATTGCTAAAGAAAAAATGCCAGACTTAAATGCGGCATCATTAGAAGCAGCAATGAGTATGGTTGCAGGTACTGCAAGATCTATGGGTGTTATAGTAGCTGACTAAGTTTAAGTGTATACTTAAAAAAGTCAAAATATTAAACAAGTAATAGTTTAATAAATATGGGAGAAACAATTAAGTTTCGTTAAAACCAAAAGGAGGAAAGAAAATGGGAAAAAGATTTGACGAATGTTCAAAACTTGTTGAAAAAAACAAGTTATATAACATTAAAGAAGCACTAGAGCTTATCGAAAAAATGCCAAAAGCTAAATTCGATGAAACTGTAGAACTACATGTTAAATTAGGTGTAGATTCAAAACACGCTGACCAACAAGTTAGAGGTACAACAGTACTTCCAAATGGTACAGGTAAAACATTAAAAGTATTAGTATTTGCTAAAGGTGCAAAAGCAGAAGAAGCTGAAAAAGCAGGAGCTGATTTTGTTGGAGCAGAAGAATTAATACCAAAAATTGAAAAAGAAAACTGGTTTGACTATGATGTAATAGTAGCAACTCCAGATATGATGGGTGTTGTTGGTAGATTAGGTAAAGTATTAGGACCAAAAGGTTTAATGCCTAACCCTAAATCAGGAACAGTTACAATGGATGTAACAAAAGCTATAAATGATATTAAATCTGGTAAAGTAGAATACAGATTAGATAAAACAAATATTATTCATTTAGGTTTTGGTAAAGTTTCATTTGGTGCAGAAAAATTAGCTGAAAACTATGATGCAATTATGGGTGCAATCATAAAAGCAAAACCAGCAGCAGCTAAAGGACAATACATTAAGAGTGTTGCAGTTTCTACAACAATGGGACCTGGAATGTATATTGATCAAAAATAATTATAGTAGCCAAAGAAAGTAGGCATAAGTAAGTCCTACCGAGGCATAAGAGATACGGACAAAATCCAATCTTTATGCCTTGTGGCTATAGAGATTGGATTTTTTATATCCATAAAATATGCAATTATTAAAAATAAACATAAGAAATATCTAGGAGGTGAATAGATAAAATGGCAAGTGAAACAATTTTAAAACAAAAAGAAGAAGAAGTAAAAGCATTAGCAGAGAAAATTAAAAATTCAAAACTAGTACTTTTAACAGATTACAGAGGAATAACAGTAGACGCAGTTACATCTTTAAGAAATGAATTAAGAGATACTAACGCAGAATACAAAGTTATTAAAAACAATATCATAAAAAGAGCATTAGATGCAAACGATGAAGGAAGTTTAGATAGCGTATTAGAAGGACCAACAGCTATAATAACAACTGAAGAAGATTATTTAGCACCTTTAAAAGCTATATACAAATTTTCTAAAGATAATGAATTTTATAAAATTAAAGGTGGTATAGTTGAAGGTAAAGTATTATCAGTAGAAGAATTAATTACTTTAGCAAAATTACCATCAAGACAAGAATTACTTGGAATGCTTGCTGGAGGTTTACTTGGAACTATTTCAAAACTTGCAGTTGGGCTTGATCAAGTTAGAATTCAAAAAGAAAATGCATAAAATAATTATAAACTTTGTTTAGAAAAATGAAAATTATTAATATTTAGAAAAATAGAGTTGTGAACTTAAATCACAAGAAAGAAAAATTTAGGAGGAAATAAAAATGATAGAAGAATTATTAGAGAAAATTGACGCTTTAACAGTAGCAGAATTAGCAGAATTAGTTAAAGCAATTGAAGAAAAATATGGAGTATCTGCAGTAGCAGCAGCTGCACCAGCAGCTGGAGGAGCAGTAGCAGCAGCTGAAGAAAAATCAAGCTTTGACGTAGTATTAAAAGACGCTGGAGCTAACAAAATCCAAGTAATCAAAGTTGTAAGAGACATTACAGGATTAGGATTAAAAGAAGCTAAAGACTTAGTAGATGGAGCACCAAAAACAGTTAAAGAAGGAGCTAGCAAAGAAGAAGCTGAAGAAATGAAAGCTAAATTTACAGAAGTTGGAGCAGTTGTAGAACTTGCTTAATTATATATAACTAACACAAAAAAACAAGCTAATAAAGCTTGTTTTTTGTGTTACTCTATGTACAAACAAAGCAAAAAAATTTTAAAGTTTTTTGCTTCATTTTGTATACTTATAATTATTATTTTTTCCTAGGATATGGCTTTATTTCATCAGTAAGACCTAACAAATAATCAATGCTAGTATCTAAAATTAATGATAAATTTTTTAAAGTTTCTATAGGAATATTAATTTTGCCTAATTCATATTTACTATAATTAGTTTGAGAGGTATTAAGCATTTTAGCAATTTTAGCTTGAGTTAGTTCTTTATCTTCTCTAATATCTTTTATTCTTAACATTTTAATCACCCTATTTATTATAAAAAAGTTATTATATAACTATTGACTAGGAAATATAAATATATCTAAAGGATGTTCTGGTGGAATAGCAGCATATTCAATAGATACAACAAGTATTGAAAATAGTTACAATATAGGAAAAATGTATCAATGGAGGAAGGGAATGTTTGATAACCTGAAAATGCTAAAATCTATGAAAAAAGTTAAAAATCTATGTAAGCATTAACATTACTAAAAATCTTTGTCTTTGTTGATACAGATAAGAAGAAAAATTACAACATCAATCTTGTTAGAAGGGGTGTCCCTTTTCGTAAATTTTTTCGAAAAAGGGGCGTCCCTTTTGGTTAGTTGGTCAGTTTTTTAGAAAAATTGAAAAAACTATTGCAATAATATAAAATAAGTAATACAATGTGAACATCCAATAAAAAGGCATAAATTATAAACAATGCAATATATATCTATAAAACAAATAAAGGAGAGAAAACAGAAAAATGAAGATACTATTAGATGCAATGGGGGGAGATAATGCACCAGATGCAACTGTAAAAGGTGCAGTGCAAGCAATAAGTCAAATAGAAGCAGAAGTATGTTTAATAGGAGATACAGACACCATAAATGCAAAAGTAAAAGAATTCTATGGAAAAAATAGTTTATCAGAAATATCAGATAGGCTTAGCATACATCACACAACAGAAACAATAGAAATGTGTGATATACCAACACAAGCAATAAAACACAAAAAGGATTCTTCAATGGTAGTGGGATTTAACATGCTAAAAAATGGAGAAGGAGATGTATTCATTTCAGCAGGAAATTCAGGGGCACTTTTAACAGGAGCAACGCTTTTAGTTGGAAGAATAAAAGGAATAGACAGACCAGCTTTAGCAGGAATATTACCATCATATAAAAGTAGATTAATGTTAATAGATTGTGGTTCTAATACTAATTGTAAGCCTATAAATTTATTACAATTTGCACAAATGGCAACAATATATAACAGAAATACATTTGGAATAGAACATCCAACAGTTGGATTATTAAATATAGGAACAGAAGAAACTAAAGGTAATGAATTAGTAAAAGAATCATATCAATTACTAAAAGAAAAAGCAGAAGAACTAAATTTGAACTTTGTTGGAAATGTTGAGGGAAGAGATGCCTTTTCAGGAAAATTAGACATATTAGTTGCAGATGGATATACAGGAAATGTATTTTTAAAAACAGTAGAAGGTGTAGGAAAACTTGTAAAACGTACACTTACAGAAAGCATAAAGAAGAATGTATTTACTATGCTTGGAGCGGTACCAGCAATGCCATCTATAAATGCATTATCAAAAGCAATGGATTATAAAGAATACGGTGGAGCATTGTTTTTAGGGGTAAAAAAACCAGTAGTAAAAGCTCATGGTAGCAGTGATGCTAGATTATTTGAATTTACTATAAAACAAGCTGAGCAATTTGTAAAGAATAAAGCTGTAGAAAAAATGATTGAAGAATTTGAAAAATAGTACTTGACAATTATATAAAGTTGTAATATTGTTAAGAAAAATATTAACTACTTCGGGAGGGGGTGCAAAAGTAATGTCACAAGAAGAAATATTTGAAAAAGTAAAAGAGATAATAGTTGAACAATTAGGTGTTACTGAAACATCAATAACTATGGATGCATCTTTTATAGATGATTTAGGAGCAGACTCATTAGATATTGTAGAATTAATAATGGCTTTAGAAGAAGAATTTGATACAGAAATTCCTGATAGTGATGCAGAAAAAATATCTACAATAGGAGATGTTGTTGACTATATAAAAGACCACGTAGCCTAAATAAAAGATAAAGTATAAAAAAGAAGGGGGAATACCTTTCTTTTTTTCTTTTTTTGTAGTATAATTGCGTAGAAAGAAGGTAAAAGATGGATTTAAGTAAATTAGAAGAAAACATAGGATATGTATTCAAGAATAAAGAGTTATTAAAAAATGCATTAACACATACATCATATGCATATGAAAAGCATATACAAAGTAATGAAAAATTAGAATTTTTAGGAGATAGTATATTAGAATTTATATCTAGTAAATATTTATATAATAATTTTCCAAAATTATCAGAAGGAGAAATGACTAAAGTTAGAGCAACTATTGTGTGTGAAGAAAGTTTATATAAAATTGCAAAAAAGCATAATTTTAGTGATTTCTTATTTCTAGGAAAGAGTGAACTTGCCTGTCATAATGATGTAAGAACAGCAATAATGGCAGATAGTGTTGAAGCAGTTATTGCTGCAATCTATTTTGATGCTGGACTAAATGAGGCAGAAAAGTTTATAGTAGAAAATTTGAAAGAAGAGGCTTTAATTGCTAGTCAAAATGTTGGAAAAAAAGATTACAAAACTGTGTTGCAAGAAAAGTTACAAGAACATGGAGAGGTAAGCATTAAATATGAAATAATAAAAGAAGAAGGTCCAGACCATGATAAAACTTTTACAGCAGAGGTAAAGCTAAATGGAAAAATACTAGCTATAGGTACTGGAAAAACAAAAAAAGCAGCAGAAATGGAAGCTGCAAGAAAAGCGCTAGAAAAGTAACAAGGTAGATGTACATATAAGAGCAATTAAAGAATATATACAAGTAATATACATAAGAAAACTAAATAAGAAAAGGAGGTTATTATGAAGAAAGAATATATTATACCAATTTTCGTGCCACATTTAGGATGTCCAAATGCTTGTGTATTTTGCAATCAAACAAAAATAAGTGGAGAGCAAAGACAAGTTAGAGCAAAAGATGTTAAAGATACCATAGAATATTATTTAAATAATTTTAAAACAAATGAAAGGGAAATAGAGGTTGCCTTTTTTGGAGGAAGCTTTACAGGAATTGATGTAGAGTTACAAAAAGAATTACTAGAAGCAGCGTATGAATATATAAAAGAAGGAAAAGTTAATAGTATTCGTATATCTACTAGACCAGATTACATTAGTAAAGATATATTAAAAATGCTAAAAAAGTACAATGTAAAAACAATAGAACTTGGGGTTCAATCTGCTAATAATTACATATTAGAAAAAGCAAAAAGAGGACATACATTTGAAGATGTAAAAAAGGCTTCTAAATTGATTAATCGTTATGGTTTTAGACTAGGACACCAAATGATGGTAGGTCTTCCAGAGAGTACTATGATTGATGAAATAAATACAGCAAAAGCCTTGGTAAAGTTAAAACCTAAAATAGTAAGAATTTACCCAGTACTAGTAATAAAAGGAACACAACTAGAAGAAGACTACAAAAATGGTGAATATGAACCTCTTTCAGTTGTACAAGCTGTAGAAAGATGTAAAGAAGTTACAAATATATTTAATAATAAAAATATAAAAGTAATAAGAATAGGATTACAAAATACAGATGAAATTACAGATCCAGCAAGTTCTAACAGTCAAGTAGTAGCAGGACCATATCATCCAGCTTTTAGACAACTTGTAGAATCTGCTATGTGGTATGATGTAATAGTAGAGAAAATAAAAAAATTCAATACTAAGGTAAAAGAGGTAGAAATAATAGCTAATCCAGATGACATCAATAATATAATAGGTCATAAAAAAGAAAACATAGAAAAATTAAGAGATATATATGAGGTTGATGTTATGGTTAAACCAGATGAGCAAATAAAACACGGAAAATTTGAAATAAAAATAGAAAAGACATATGATGATATATTAGAACAAAAAGTATAAAATAAGCAAATCCATGTTATTAAACAAGACAAGTTTAATGGCATGGATTTATTTTTGTATATCTTTTCCAATATAAGCAAATAATTAAAGTATAGGATACATAAATTTTAGGAAAGGAATACAAAATGAAAACTGCTAAAAAGTTAAATAAATATATATATGAATATTTATTATTGATATTAGGATGCATTATAATGGCGATGGCAACATCTTTTTTCTTGTTGCCAAATCAACTATCATCAGGAGGTTTTACAGGTTTTGCAACAATAACATATTATTTACTAAATTGGCCAGTAGGAACGGTAGTATTTGCACTTAACATTCCATTACTAATAATTAGCTATTTTAGAATAGGAAAGGAATTTTTGTTAAAGTCACTTTTAGGAACAATATTTTTGGCAATATTTATAGATATTTTTGACAAGTTACCTGCTGTAACGGTAGATAGTTTTTTGAGCTGCATATATGGTGGAATAACAATGGGAATAGGAATGTCATTAGTTCTAAAAGTCTCTGCTTCAACTGGTGGAACAGATTTACTTTCTTATATAATAAAAACATTTAAGCCATATTATAGAACCAGCAATCTAATTGTTATAATAGACATCGTAATAGTTGCTCTAAATGTAATATTTTTTAGAAATATAGAGATAGGTTTATATTCTGCGATAACAATATATTTAATGGGAAAAATGATAGACATAGTATTTGAAGGAGTATATTTTACTAAAATGTTATTTATTGTTTCTGACTATTATGAGGAGATTGCAAATGAGATAGGCGAGAATATAAAAAGAGGAGTAACTGGATTGCAAGCTAAAGGAATGTATACGGAAGATGAGAAAGTAATGCTTTGGTGTATCAGCTCAAGAAATGAAGCTATAAAAATAAAGCAAATATGTAAAAAAATTGATAAAAATTCTTTTATAGTTATAATAAATGCAAGGGAAGCTTACGGAACAGGATTTAAAAGGTAAAAGTGTAAAATATTAGGAATGGTAAATTTGTAGTGAGTGAGAAAAAGCTGATAATTTTTATGTAAGGGATTTTGGGGGAATGCGATGTGGAGAACGCTTTAGTTAAGTACACTAAAATCATTCTCCCCATAAAATAGCTTATTTTAATATTTAAGCTGTTTTTCTTTTATTTATCATTTTTTCAATTATCATTGTCATATCTTCAAGACTAACTGGAAAAGAAATTATGCTAACACCTCTATAATATATATCTATTTCTTGAACTTTTTTACCATTTATTTTCTCTGTTTGATGAATTATTATTTTTTCTATTAACTCATTCAAGATTTCTGGCGTTAGTTCAGTTATCTCGGTATATTTCTTAACATTAGATATAAATTGTGTTATATCAGTATCTTTCTTTTCAGTATTTTCAATATCTTTTGATAATTGTTCAATTTTTATTTTTAATTCTTTTTGTTCTTTATCATAATTAAAAGATAAGTTTCTAAATCTTTCATCTGTTATCTTTCCAGATATATTATCTTCGTAAATGTGCATAAATAAATTGTCAATTTCTATTACTCTTTTCTTTGCTTGTTCAAGTTCTTTCTTGTTTTTAGAAATATGCTTTAACTCATCTTGTGTAGATTTGGCAAGTTGTTCTTTAATAAATAAATCTTCATAGCTTTTTATATACGAAATTACTCTTTGAATATTCTCTAAAACAATAACTTGTAATGCTTCATCTGTAATATAATGAGAAGTACAAGCCGAAGAATCATGTTTATAGCTTGAACATCTATAATGGTCTTTAGCTTTCAAATCTGTTACAGGTGATTGAAAATACATTTTCATTCCACAATCGTTGCAGAATAGTAATCCTGAAAAAATACTTTTCTTACCTGACCTAGTAGGCTTTTTTCTGTTATTTCTTAATTGTTTTGCAATATTCCAAGTATATTCATCAATAATTGGCTCGTGAGTATTTTTAAATACTTTTCTATCTTCTTTTGGAAGTTTTATTTTTGTTTTATCTTTATAAGAACGAGTAGTACATTTAAAATTTACTGTATCTCCAATATATTCTGGTCTATCCAAAATACCAGCTACAGTAGTTCCACACCATTTATATAAATATTCTTGATTATTTGAGTTTATAGTAATGCTTGCATTATATTCTGATGGAGTCAATATTTTTCTTTCTCTTAAAATTCTAGCAATTTCACATGTTCCATGACCTTGAATAAATAGATTAAATATTTCTTTTACAACTTCTGCTGATGTTTCATCTATAATCCATTTTGTCTTATCATTTTCGTCTTTTTTATAGCCATAGGGTACATTATTAGCAAGTGAAATTCCTGATTTCCCTTTATTTTTAAGAACAGTTCTAACTTTTTGACTTGTGTTTTTAGCATGCATTTCATTAAACCAATCTTGAATAGGTAAAAAGTCATTTAAACCTTTACTGCTATCAATATTGTCCATTATAGCAATATATCTAATATTGAGCCTTACAAAATCTTCTTCAAGAAGTTGTCCTACAACAAGTCTATTTCTTCCAAGTCTTGAATGATCTTTTACTATAATCGTTCCAATTTGTCTATTTTCAGCAAGTTCCATAATTTCCATAAAAGCAGGTCTTGTAAAAGTAGTTCCAGAATACCCATCATCAACAAAGAACTGAGTGTTTTGAAATTTGTTATCTTCTGCATATTTACTTAAAATTAATTTTTGATTTTTTATACTATTGCTTTCTCCTGAAAGTTCATCATCTCTTGATAAACGACAGTATAAAGCTGTTATTTTATTGCTTTCTAGCTGTTTCATTATTTACTCCTTTCTTTAGACAGCTTGAAATACGATATAAAATTATAGTTACTACATTTCAAGTAGTGTTTATAATATACCATATTTCAAACTAAAAATTCAATACAAAACTTTACTTTTGGAAAATTTCAAAAAATCTAGTTAGTATTGTGTGTTTTCCATCTTTGTTAAAATAGGTATTTACCTTATAAACAGTACCTTTTATTTCTTTTTCAAAGTCCAAGTTTTGTTCCGGAAAAAAACTTTTTAAATATTCTGTAATTTCTTTATTGCTCATTTTAGAGAGCTTATTACAAAATTCGGTTTTTAAATTTTCTAAAAACTTATATTCTTCATTAGTTAGTTCAATTCTATATATTTTTTCACTATCTTGCATCTCTGTCAGCCCTCCTTTTTTTCTTGTATTCAGGAGAGTTCTTTAATTTCTGCTTTTCAAATTTTGCTTTTTCTTTTGCTTCTTCACGAGCTTTTTTCTCAGCTTGTATTTTTTCTTGTTCAAGTCGTTGTCTTTCTAATTCATATTGTTTTTCTTTATCAAATAGACTTTTAAAGAAATTTGTAATTTTTTGTGGTGCAAGTTTGATAGCATGGAAATAATCTTTTGTTTTTTCTACTATATCATCATATAGAGATTTCCACTTATCCACTGCATTTCTTAAATTATCAATTCTAGTATTAAGTTCATATATTTCTTTATCTGCTACAATTCCTTTTTTAGCATATTTAGTTAAATTTTCGTAATCTTCTTGTTCTAATTCAATTTTTTTAGAAAATCTTTTTTGCTTTCCTAAATTTGAAATCTCTTCAATTTGCTTATCATATTTCATATAATCATTATAGGAATTTTCCTTTTCTTCAACTTTATTTGTAATTTTTTCTAGTCTTTCAGTATCTTTTTTAATTTTAAACTGCAAATCATCCAAATGTTCTTGATTACTGCCTTTTACACCACGAATAAAGTCTTTATAGCCACTATCAGACATATATTGAAAGAATCTATCTTGTAATAGACTATATGATTTTACTAAAACTGCTTTTCCGTTCTCATCATATACAGGATTTCCTTGATTATCTAGTAATTGTTCAGATTTCCATTTTTTACTATGACTTACTTGATTGATTATTTCTTTTGTAGTACCTACTAAAGATTTATCTTTACATCTTTTAGTCCATTTTACTTCTTTCATAACTACTGGTATTGCTACAACATGCAGATGATAGTGATATATAGGCTTTCCATATTCTTCTGTTAAATCAGTATTTAGCTCATCTGCATGCATAACTGCTGATATAATATTATCAGTTCCCATTTCTTGTTCAGCAAAGTGAAAAGCTTTCTCATAAAACTCTTTTGCAAATTCATAACCACCATGTTTTTCAAAATAGTCAGAGTTAATATCAAATATAAGTTCATCAAATAATTTTGCATTGTCTTTTAAACCTCTTAACGATAATTGACCACTATCAAGCATTTCTTTTAATTTCTCATTATAGGTAGTTTCATATCTTTTGTAATGTACATTGTTTGGTGTTTGCTCTAAATTAACATTCATATTAGAATATGATTTATTTTTTCTTTCGTTATGTCGTTCAGCTTTAGTTATACTTGTTTTAGTATAAGTTTCTACTCTAGCTACTGAATAATTTGTTTTAGTCTTGTCCAATATATTTCCTTTCTGTAGGTATCAAGTAGCGACCGAATGGAGCAGTTACATAACTTTCTAACGAAAGTATGTAGCCCACTATGACACTTTCAAAACTTCGTTTTGCAAAGATGTCGTGGGCTCCTTGCGGAGGGCACATAAATTATCTAATCTTGCGATAGATAATTTATGTTTGGCTTCGCCAAAGCAAAAGAATATATTTAATATCGTTCATATATTCTTTTGCTCATCTTAACAATTTATTTACATACCAAAAATAAATTGTTAAGCTCTTTTTGTTTCTGCATAAATAGAGAGTGCAGAAATTTATACACAACAAAAAGACCATAAGCGATATACCAATACTCTATTTACCTACTATGAATACAATTTTAATAAGCTCAAACAAAATTTGAGTTTTAAATATGTACTCATTTTTTAGTGTGTATGTAAATAGAACATTGAACTTTGCACTCATGGCTTTCTTAATTACTTATAAATACTGGACAAGTTTACTATTATTTTAAAATTTTCACACTTTCTAATAACCAGCTCGCAATCCTATATGCGACTCGTTTTCGCCTGGCATCTGAGGAATTGTAAAATTCCCAAGAAAACATCAATATTCTTGTATTCCTAACTAGAATACACTTAATATATATCTCGATTTTCGCTAAAAGTCAACAAATTTTTCGGTTTTTGTGTAACTAAAACGAGAAAAATTTGTTGAAATTTATATAAATTTATGATAAAATATTTACATATTTCGTAGCTATGCGTTAAAAATAGCAAATATATGAATTCTCTAAAAACAAATGTTAGGAGGAAAAAAACATGAAAGAAGAATTTGTAAGTAGACAACAAGTTAATTTGCTTCCAGAAAGGATTCGGAAAGCAGAGAAAACTGATGCAACCAAAGAATTGAATCTTTATATGTGGGATTTATTCAAAAAAAAGAAGTATGTGCCAATGAACATTATGGTTGTAGGTGCAGGTGGTTCTTATCCAGCAGCAATATTTGCAAAACATGCACTTCATGATGAAATGCGTACACCAAATGTAGAAGCGGTAACACCACAAACAGCGGTTAGAATTTTAACACAGTTTGATCGAGTTAATAATGGCGAGTGGAATCCGAAATATGATTTAGTTATAGGAATTTCATATTCTGGAAAGACACCAGACATTAAGTGTGTTTCAGAACTTTGTGCCCAAAAAGGTTTTCCTTTTATACTTGTTACTGGAGCTGAAAAATCTACTTTATCAGATATCTATCGTGAAAGTGACAGCATGAAAATTATATCTTATTATAATGCTGAAGATACTACTGGAAAAGAAAGAGGTATGATTTCAATGGTATCAACACTTGCACCAATTATTATTTTTGATGATAATTGGACATGTAAATTGATTTCTAAAAATCAAGAGGCTTTAGTAAATGGCGAAAAGTTTGTATCAGATTTAAACATTTCTGAGATTGCCAAAACAATTAAACAGTATCCTGTTATTCATGTGTTTTATGAATGGGATACATTACCTACAGCGGCTGACATCGAAAGCAAATTTACTGAATCTGGGATTGCCAATGTTGTTCTTCACGAAAAGAAAAACTTTTCACACGGGCGTTATACTTCATTGTACAATCAGAACTTTGCAGTAGTTATAAACTTGACTAGGCATGGTATGGCTATACCCTTAGATGGAAGTGGCAATATCAATAAGTTCTATAAGTACAAATATGATGAAAATCTTGCTATATTCTTAAACAAAATATGTGAAGAAAAGTCAACTCATTATATCGAAATTGGAACAGTAGCAATGATGCCTTCACAATGGAATATTGAAGCAATGTCAAAACTTCCGTATTTAATTACAGCCATTGGTGAAGAGTTAGGAATTGACATTTCTAAACCGTTAAAACCTTTTCCAGAAGAAGCAATTCAGCTTTATGATTACAAAGGCAAATTCTAAAATCTAAAACATTAAAAGACTAGGGTGGAGAATAATATTTTCTTTACCCTAGCCTTTTATAATTAGCAATTAATATATCTATTAAAAATTATTTCTTCAACAGAATATTTATAATTATTCATAAATCCAGTCCATTTTAGTGGGTCAGTATTCTTCAAGTTTTCATCAATAGGATTTTTTTCTAGCATTTGTTTCATAATTATCTCAAATCTTCTTTTAGCTTGTTTATCAGTTTCTACAATGTGTTTTCTTAAAGTTTTGTTCATAAACATTATTATATATTCTGCCTTTTTATGATTTTTTAAATATTCTAATCTTAAATGCCCATACTTTCCAATAATATAATCATTTTCATAATTTTCTTTCTCTAAATATAAGTCAGGAACAAAATAATCTCCTTCTTTGTGATAAGTTATCTCTACCATAATCAAATCCTCCTAAAATTCAATTTTACTACTTTTAGAACTATAATTTTATATCTGTTTAGCTGTCTTTTACAAAATATATTTTTAATAAAATTTAAAGTGTACTTAACTTAAGTCTACTGGGAAAGAATTTTGGACAAACATAAAATAGTAGAGGTGTAATGTAATTGTATAAAAGTAAATGTAAATTGATAAATGAAAAAATCCAATCTTTATTATTTAATACAATTTTACTTGAAAACGGTATGTTTGTATGCTAAACTAAAATATAGAAAAAAAGTATTTTGTGCTTTAAAGAAGGATTGTGATAAGATATGGAAGAACAAAAATATATATTAAGCAATATAAATACATTTGAACTAAAAGACATATTTGACTGTGGACAGTGTTTTAGATGGAACAAAGAGCAAGATGGCAGTTACACAGGAGTAGTTGGAAATAATGTAATTAATGTAGATAAAAAAGCTGGAAATGTTATTTTTACAGGAATATGTAAAGATGGAAATATACAAGAGATATGTACAAATTATTTTGATTTAAATAGAGATTATGAAAAGATAAAATTGGAGCTTTCAAAAATAGATAATTATATGAAAGAAAGTATTGAATACGGTAAGGGTATTAGAATTTTAAATCAAGATTTATGGGAGACAATAATTTCTTTTATTATATCTGCAAATAATAATATTCCTAGAATTAAAGGGATAATAGAAAGAATGTCTCAAAGATATGGGAAAAAGATAACGTATAAAGAGAAGGAATATTACACATTTCCAACAGTAGAGGAACTTTCACAAGCATCAGTACAAGATTTAAGAAATTTAGGTTTAGGTTTTAGAGATATAAGAATATATGAAACGACACATATGATTTTAGATGGAAAAGTAAGTTTAGAAGAATTACAAAATGAAAAAGATTTTAATAAAGTAAGAGAAACATTACTTGCTTTATCTGGTGTGGGACCAAAAGTTGCAGATTGTATATTATTATTTTCTACATTAAAAAGATGGGAAGCTTTCCCTATAGATGTATGGGTTAGAAGAGTAATGAACGAATTATATATAAAAAATGAAGATGAAACAAAAGTAAATAAAAAACAAATAGAAAAGATTGCACAAGAAAAGTTTGGAAATTTAGCAGGGGTAGCTCAACAGTATTTATTTTATTGGAAACGTGAAGCTTAAAATGCTATAAAAAGTTAGAAATAATTGAATTGGAAAGTTTGATAATATATTTTAAAATACCGTGTAATCGACATATACGCTATTCTTAATATGAGACTTGCGACACACAAGGTATCTTAAAAAAATATATTATCAAACTTTCCAATAGATTATTAAAATTGCAACAATTTTTAAATAAAAATGAAAGGAGCAAAAGATGAGCTTACAGTTAATTTGTGGAAGAAGCGGAACAGGTAAAAGCGAGTTATGCTTAAAAGAAACATTAGAAGATATAGGCAAAGAAAATAAAATATATATAATAACACCAGAACAATTTTCATATTCTGTAGAGAAAAAATTGTTAGACAAAGTAGATTCGGGAGCTATTATCAATGCAGAAGTGCTAACATTTAAACGTATGGCATATAGAGTAGCAAATGAAGTTGGTGGAGCAACTAAAACGACACTATCAAAAGCAGGAAAATCAATGCTTATATACAGCATATTGCAAGAAAATAAAAATAATTTAAAGTTTCTTGGAAAGTCAGAACAAAACATAGACTTAATAGATACCGCACTTACTGAATTTAAAAAGCATAATGTAAAAGTAGAAGATTTAAAAAAAGCCATGCAAAATGTCAGCGATACATATTTAAAATTGAAGTTGCAAGATTTAGTAAATGTATATGAAAAATATGAAAATAAAATAGAAAATAGGTATATAGATGAAAATGATGACTTAACAATACTTGCAAATAATTTGGAAAACACAGGCATGTTTGACAATACAATAATTTACATAGATGAATTTGTTGGTTTTACAAAACAAGAATATTCTATAATAGAAAAGTTATTGAAAAAAGCAAAGAAAGTGACTGTAACAATTACAACAGATGACTTGGATTATTATACAAATCCAGATATAGATGTTTTTTACTCTAATAAAAAAACTGCAGATAAACTTATATACCTAGCTAAAAGTAATAATATAGAATGTGAGAAAACAGTATTTTTAGAAGAAACAAAAAGATTTAAAAATGATGAACTAAAACATATAGAAAAAAATATATATAATGTACAATATACAGAATATGAAAAAAGTGTGGAAAACATACAACTATTTTTAGCTTCTAATCAATATACAGAGGTAGAAAATGTAGCTAAAGAGATAACAAAGCTAGTAAAAAATGAAAAGTTAAGGTATAAAGATATATCAATTATAACTAAAAATTTGGAAACATATTCTAGTTTAATAAAAGCAATTTTTAATAAGTATAGTATACCAGTATTTATAGATGAGAAAAAAGATTTAAATCAAAATTCTTTTATAAAATACATAATAGCAGTACTAGATGTATATGTTAAGAATTGGTCATATGATTCTGTAATAAACTACATAAAAACAATGTATACAAAATTAGAAGAATATGAAATATACTTAATAGAAAATTATACTAGAAAATGGGGGATAAAAGGAAACAAGTGGTATCAAGGAGAATGGAAATTTGAAGATGAGACACAGCAAAATAAAGAAGAATTACAACAGCTACGAGAGCTAAGAGAAAAAATAGTAAATCCACTTGTTAAATTAAAAAAGGATTTGTCTGGAACAAAAACAGTAGAACAAATAACTACAAAACTATATCAATTTTTGTTAGAAAATAAAATAGATGAAACACTAGAAAATAAAAAAGAAAAGTTAGAAGAAAATGGATATTTAGAAATATCAAAAGAACAAGAAATAGCATGGAATATTATTACACAATTATTTGATGAAATGATATTAATATTTGGAGATGAAAAGGTCACTTTTGAAAAATATATAGAACTTATTAGAGTCGGTTTAAATGCAAGTGGCTTAGGTAAAATCCCGCAAACACAAGATGAGGTAATAGTTGGAGATATAGATAGAAGCAGGACTCATAAAGTAGAAACTGTATTTATGTTAGGAATGAATGATGGAGTATTTCCAACTGTAAATAAACAAGAAGGTTTTTTAGGAGATAGTGATAGAAACATTTTAAAGGAGCAAGGAGTAGAACTTGCAAAAGGAACTTTAGAAGCATTGTACGAAGATAACTTTTCTATATATAAAGCATTTACTGCAACGCAAGATAAATTGTATTTATCATATTCGTCTGCTAATGTAGATGGTGCAGCTTTAAGAACATCTATGCTAATTATAAAAATAAAAAAAATATTTCCACAATTAAAGGAAAAAAGTGACCTTGTAATAGAAACGCCAGAAATAGTAAATAAAAAATCTACATTTGAAGAATTAATAAATCAAATAAGACAATATTATGCAGGAGAGAAAATAGAAGATATTTGGTTTCAGGTGTTTAACTATTATATGAAAGATGATGAATATGCCGAAAAATTAAGACAAGCAATAAAAGCGATAAATTACGTAAATATTCCAGAAAATATAACAAATGAAAATATAGAAAAGTTGTATGGAAAAACATTAAATACAAGTGTTTCTAAACTAGAAAAATTTAGAAGCTGTCCATTTTCTTATTATTTGAAATATGGTCTAAAAATATCTCCAAAGGATAATTTTAAAGTTCAAATGGTAGATACAGGAACCTTTATGCATGAAACCATAGATGAATTTTTTAATATTATGAGAGAAAAAGGAATAAAAGTAAAAGAACTAGAAGAAGAACAAATAGATGAAATAGTTGATAAAATAGTAGAAGAAAAATTGACACTTAGCAAAAATTATATATTTACAAGCACAGATAAATATAAAGTATTAACAAATAGATTAAAAAGAGTTATAAAAAAATCTATGAAATATATTGTAGAAAGCCTAAAAAACAGCGATTTTGAGGTGTTTGGAAATGAGTTAGAGTTTAAAAAACGGAAAAACATACGAGCCAATTATTTTAGATTTAGATGATGGGAAAAAAGTCGAAATAACAGGAAAAATAGATAGATTAGATTTAGCAAAAACACCAGATGGAAAATATATACGAATAATAGACTATAAATCTTCTGTAAAAAATATAGATTTAAATGAGGTACAAGCAGGAATGCAAATACAACTATTAACATACTTAGATGCTACATGTAAAATAGAAGAGGTAATGCCGGCAGGACTATTATATTTTAACTTACTAGACCCAGTAATAAAAGCTAAAAAGCCAATGAGTGATGAACAAATAGAGGAAGAGATACAAAAAAACTTTAAAATGAACGGATTAATTCTTGCAGATGTAAATATAGTAAAAATGATGGACAAAAAATTAGAAACAGGAGCCTCTGATGTTATACCAGCATATATAGATAAAGAAGGCAACTTAAGTAAAAAATCAAGTTCAATAACAAAAAGCCAATTTGAAGATTTACAAAAATATACAAACAAAATAATAAAACAGATATCTAAAGAAATACTAAAAGGGAAAATAGATATAGAACCATCGTATAACGTAAAAAATAAAAAGACGCCATGTGCATACTGCGAATATAAGCCAATATGTGGGTTTAAGGCAGGTACATGTGGAAATAAATATAATTATATATTTACAAAGGAAAAGGATAGAATACTAGAAGAAATAAAGGAGAACGTTGAAAAATAATGATACCAAATAGATTAAAAAAAGGTGATAAAATAGGTATAATTGCACCATCTAGCCCTGTTACAGAAGATAAACTAAAAGATATAAACAATTCTATAACATTAATGGAAGCGTCTGGTTATGAAGTGGTATTTGGGAAATATGTGTTTTCTAATGACACTGGCTATGGAGCTACTGCAAAGCAAAAGGCAGAAGATATAAATTACATGTTTAAAAATGAAGATATAAAAGCCATATTTTGTGCAACAGGAGGAGCTAACTCGAATTCTACATTTGAATATATAGACTATGAAATGATAAAACAAAATCCAAAAATATTATGTGGTTTTAGTGATTCAACATCTATAACAAATATGATTACCGAAAAAACAGGTTTAGTAACTTTTAATGGAGCAACTTTTAAAGCATTGACATCATGGAAAACAGAATATGCATATAAAGAGGTTATAAATAAATTTGCAGAAGCAAAAACAAATTTATCAGAGCCAGGTGATGAATTTTATACAATAATAGAAGGAGAAGCGGAAGGAAGGCTTGTTGGAGGAAATTTGAGTTTAACTGCTAATTTATGTGCAGGAAAGTATAAAATTGATTTTAAAGATAAAATTTTATTTATAGAAGAATTGGCATTTGAAAGTGAGCCAGAAATGGTAAGCAATTATTTATACAAAATGAAACAAAATGGAGTATTTGATGAAATTAGAGGGATTTGGGTAGGAAATTACGATGGAAAAATAGCATTAGAAAAAATATTATTAGATACATTAGGAGAAAAATGCAAGTTACCAATAATAAAATCTAACAATTTTGGACATACAGAAAAGAAGATGGTAATACCAATAGGAACAATGGCAAAAATAGATACAAAAAAAGAAATAAAAATAGAACTGCTAGAAGGATGTGTAAAATAATGTACGAAACATGGGAAGAACTAGAAAAAAGCATAATAGATTGCAAAAAGTGCAAACTATGTACTAATAGAAAAAATATAGTATTTGGACAAGGAAACAAAAATGCAAAAATAATGTTTATAGGTGAGGGACCAGGAGCAGATGAAGATATGCAAGGAATACCTTTTGTTGGAAAAGCAGGAAAACTTATGGACGAAGCTTTTAAAGGAATAGGAATAAACAGACAAGATGTGTATATAGCCAATATAGTAAAATGTAGACCACCATCAAACAGAGATCCAGAAGAAGATGAGGTAGATGTATGCTTAAATTATTTAAGAAATCAAGTTATTTTAATAAAACCACAAATAATAGTTTTGCTAGGAAGAATAGCATTAAAAAATATTCTAGGAAATGAGTATAATATTTCGACAGCAAGAGGAAAATGGGTAGAGAAAAAAGGAATAATGTATATGCCAACATGGCATCCAGCAGCTCTTTTAAGAGACGAAAATAAGAAAATTGACTTTTGGAAAGATTTAAAGGAAGTATATAATATAGTAAAATAGAAAATACTAAAGACGTATATATGTATTTAGAATATAATCTAAAATCATATATACGTCTTTATGGAATTAATATTGATAACAGTTTAACTATTTAGTCATTTGTCTTTCAGCAGTTTCTATTAATTTCTTAACCATGTTACCACCTATTCTACCAGCATCTCTTGAAGATAAATCTCCATTATAACCATCTTTTAAATTAACTCCAACTTCACTAGCAACTTCATATTTGAATTTGTTAAGAGCTTCTTTAGCTTCTGGAACTACTTTATAATTTGAATTTGTCATTTTTTTCACCTCCTAGAACGTGTTAAAATTTATACTAAATAAGAAAAAGATATGAAATCTTTTCAATATATAGAATGTGCAAAATACAAAAAAATAAACTAGAAAATTATGTAAAGTATAGAAAAACGCTAAAAAGTATGTTATAATAGTATTGTAGTGAAAATGTTTTTTTTGTAGAAAGGAAGAGTTCTATGATTAAAATTAATGTAGAAAATAATGAAAAGCGGCAGGAAATACAGGCATTTGTTGAAGAAAACGGAGGAAAAGTTTTACCATATCAGGACAAAAAAATAATGTGTGTAGACTTTGTAGGAATTCCACTAGCACAGAAAATGCCACTGCTAAATGAATTAAAAAGAATTTAAAAACATAAAAAAGTTCCAAATGAAAATTTTGGAATTTTTTTATGTTCTAGCAAAATAAATGAATATAAAAAATATATAAGTCAAAAATAATAGTAGATATACGAGAAAGGAGAATTAGCTTGCAAGATAAAGATGACGAAAATATAGAAATCGAGAATACTACAAAATATGGGGAATTTGTTACATCATATTTTGCATGGATTCCATTAGAAAAGCAAAAGAAAAAAGCAAAGGAAATGGAAGAAAGCACAAAAGACAATAAATTTAAGAAAAACTATTGAAAAATCTATATAAAGTGTTATATTAAGTAAATGTAATAAATAAATAGAACAAAAATAATATAATAAAAGGTAATAAATAATTTTTTAAAGAGGTGAGTGCATGGTATATAAATTTACCAAAAGAGCAGAAAAAGCAATAGAGATTGCTAACAAAATTGCAATAGAGTTTGGACATAATTACATAGGAACAGAACATTTGCTATATGGTTTATCTAAAGAAGGTTCAGGAATTGCAAGTAAAGTTTTAGAAAATCAAGGAGCAATTCCAGAAGCAATATTAAAAGAAATAGAAAATTTAATAGGAAAAAATGAAGAAGAAAAAAGAATTGAAACAACAGTGGGATTTACTCCACGAATAAAAAGAGTAATAGAAAATGCTTTTAAAGAAGCAAAAAAATTAGATTCAGATTATATAGGTACAGAACACTTGCTAATAGGTATTATGAGAGAAGGAGATAGTGTTGCCGTTAGAATAATGATGGACTTAAAGCTCGACCCTCAAAAACTATATAATGAGATTGCAAAAGTAATAAGTGACGATGAATTAAATAGTACTAACAGTAAAAGTATGCCAGTAAGAGGAAATAATAGTTACACTCAAACAACAACTTTAAACCAATATGGAACAGATTTAACAAAACAGGCAAGCGAAGGGAAACTAGACCCTGTAATAGGAAGAAAAGAAGAAATAGAACGAGTTATACAAATATTATCAAGACGAACAAAGAATAATCCTTGCTTAATAGGAGAACCAGGAGTAGGAAAAACTGCAGTAGTAGAAGGATTGGCAGAAAAAATAGTAGCAGATGATGTACCTGAAGGGTTAAAGGATAAAAGAGTAGTAAGTTTAGATATCTCTAGCATGGTAGCAGGTGCTAAGTATAGAGGAGATTTTGAAGAAAGAATAAAAAAATGCCTAAACGAAGTTAAAAAAGTAGGAGACGTAATACTAGTAATTGATGAAATTCACACAATTATTGGTGCTGGTTCAGCAGAAGGTGCTGTTGATGCTGCAAGCATTTTGAAACCACTTTTAGCAAGAGGAGAGGTAAATGTAATAGGAGCAACAACTCTAAATGAATATAGAAAATATATAGAAAAAGATACTGCACTAGAAAGAAGGTTTAGTCCTGTAACAGTAAAAGAACCAACTAGTGAAGAAACTATGCAAATATTAGAAGGAATACGAGATAAGTATGAGGCACATCATAATGTTAAAATTACTAAGGATGCTATAAAAGCAGCAGTAGAGCTATCTGTTAGATATATAAATGATAGATTTTTGCCAGATAAAGCAATAGATTTAATAGATGAAGCAGCCTCAAAAGTTAGAATGAAAGCATACGTAGAGCCTGATACAATAAAAGAGTTGGAAGAAGAAAAAGAAAAGATAGAAAAGGAAAAGAAAGAGTCAATACGAACTCAAAATTTCGAGAAGGCAGCTATGTTAAGAGATAAAGAACATGAAATATCAGAAAAACTAGAAAAACAGAAGTTAAAATGGAAGAATAAAAACAGTAAAGAAATTATAACTTTGACTGAAGAAGACATTGCAGAGGTTATATCTAGCTGGACTAGAATACCTGTTCAAAGATTAACTCAAGACGAAAATGAAAAATTGAAAAAGTTAGAAGAAAATTTACATGAAAGAGTAATAGGTCAAAATGAAGCTGTAGAAGCAGTTGCAAAAGCTATACGAAGAGGAAGAGTAGGACTAAAAGACCCTAAAAGACCAATAGGTTCGTTCTTATTTATGGGGCCAACTGGTGTGGGAAAGACAGAGCTTGCTAAATCTTTAGCAGAAAGCTTATTTGGAAACGAAGATTCAATGATAAGAATAGATATGTCAGAATATATGGAAGCACACACTGTTTCTAAACTAATAGGCTCGCCACCTGGGTATGTTGGATTTGATGAAGGAGGACAATTAACCGAAAAGGTAAGAAGAAATCCATATTCCGTAATTTTATTTGACGAAATAGAAAAAGCTCATCCAGATGTAATGAATATGTTGCTTCAAATACTTGATGATGGAAGACTAACAGACAGTAATGGAAGAACAGTTGATTTTAAGAATACTGTAATAATAATGACATCAAATATAGGTGCAAAATTAATTACAGAAAAGAAATCTTTAGGATTTAATATAGAAGAAAATACAGAATCTAAAAAGGAATATGAAGATATAAAGAAAGACGTTTTGGGAGAATTAAAAAAGCAGTTTAGACCAGAGTTTATAAATCGTATAGATGAAATTATAGTATTTCATAAATTAAATGATGAGGATATAAGAAAAATTATTGATATAATGCTAAATGATTTAATAAAAAGATTAAATAAACAAGATATAAGCATACAAATAGAAGACGGAGTTAAGGAGAAGATTTTAAAAGAAGGTACAAATACAAGCTATGGAGCACGTCCTCTAAGAAGAGCAATTCAAACAATGCTAGAAGACAAAATTGCAGAGGCTATATTGGATAAAAAAATAGAAGCAAATAAAATGGCGATAGTAAGTTTAGATGAACAAAATGAGATTGTGGTAAAATAAGACAAATAAAGGTAATGGAAGTTATGAGTAAATTCTATTACCTTTATTTGTCTTATCTTATAATTACAATTTTACAATTTCTTCTTTAGATAAACCGGTCAATTCTATAATTGTATCAATATCCATATTTTTAGATTTCATTTTTTTAGCAACTTCGAGTTGATTTTTCTTTTTGCCAATAGATTCGCCTTCTCTTCTGGCATGATTCATACCACTAATATAGTCCATTTCTCCTTTTTCACGAAGCTCGGCTAAACGACGGACTTCATCTTCTCCTGTTAAATAGTCCATCTCAAATCTTGCTTTTTTCAAAGTTTTGTTTTTTTCCTCAGCCATTTTTACCAACTCCTCATCATAATCATCTAAAAATACGAGCCATTGATTTAATTTTTCATTCATATCAGGATGAGAATTTCTAAATTTTGGAAGCTCTATAAAGTACCATTTTATACCTTTTATCATTTCATAATCTCTGTGGTTCTCCAGTACTGTTACAGACTTCGATATGTATTCGTCAAATCCTAATATTTCATAATCTAATATATTTATTAGTATTACTTGTTTTATATCCTTATAATCTGTTCCTCTTTGTGTTTCGCGTGCGATAGTTTTAGCTCCGTAATACATACTTCTATTTTCCATATTGCCTTCATCTCTTACTTGCATCTCGATATTTATTATTATTCCGTCATTTAATTCTGCTTGTATGTCTAGTCTGCCACCTTTTTCATCGACTTGAAGCCTTTCTAAATTAGCTTCTTCTCGTATTTTTATGCTTTTAATTTCTATCTTTAAAAGAGCATTTAAAAAATCAATTAGAAATTCTTCATTTCCTTTACGACTAAAAAATGTTTTAAAAATTACATCATTTTTTAGATTTAATCGTTTTTCTTGTTCGTTATTTTTGGTCATCTTTGTACCTATTATAACAAGTATTTGTTAAATTTACAAGTACTTGTTATACCTTTATGTATATTTTCTATTATGCATATTAGTACTTTTAATAAATATAAAGAAAAGCTATCCTCCTTTCGATTTTTATTTGTTATTTCTTGGATTTTAATTTAGAATTAAAATTTTAGAAGATTAATTTTGATATTTTAGCTATAGATTTATAATGAATGTTGCAATTGATATTTTGAAAGATTATTAAATAATATAGTTCGAATACAACTATATTATTAATTTTATAAAGTATTATAAAATTAATCTGATTGCATAATAAGATTTAAAAATTTGATATAAATTTTTAAGCACTAATGTGCTAAATAGAATATAGATATTATAACATAGTAAAAGCAACTTGTATACATAAATCGTTCGTCAAATTCTTGTATTTTTTGACATAAAAAATTGCATGTGGGTAAATTGATTATTTTTAAAATAAATTAAACCTACCCAACTTAAGTCTATGTAAATGCTGACGCATTAACATAGACTTAAGCGGTCCCCACCAGTTTTAATTTATTTAAAAAATAATCAATTTACTGTAATCGCATAATGATTTTTGTAAAAAATCATTATGTTAGGAAATTAAAAACTTGTAATATAAATGTAATATTTAATTTGTTGATTTTAGGTAATAGTTGTGTAATAATTGAATGTGTAAAGATTGATTTTAAAGTCAGATAGATTATTTGTGTATTCAAAAAAGTAATAAACAATTAGGATGATGAATTGTTGTAGTGTAGACAGAAAAAAATTAAGTGCGTAAGTTGTAGTGTATGTTACAAAA
>ERZ827452.1075-NODE-1075-length-29564-cov-5.571758_pt1 | contig 29564 bp, 25 predicted proteins | sample MGYA00519866_ERZ827452 | MGnify/ENA primary metagenome ERZ827452 (study PRJEB31778, sample SAMEA3449307) | human gut metagenome | biome: human gut; feature: human-associated habitat; material: faeces | place: United Kingdom | collected 2010/2012 ... | reverse complement strand
CATAATAAGAGAATATGTAAAGGACAAAAGTGCCCCGTCCCCAATTGTCCTTTTAAAAATATATGTATAAAAATTTACAAAGTGCATAATTTAGTATTGGAGGGATTGCTAGTGCTAAATTATGCAAAAGTTGAAAGTGTACAAGAAGTGTTTACAAGAGAATTTTATAGAGTTTTGATAAATGAAAAAAAGAAAAATAATTATAAGCAAATTGCATTGTTGTGTATAGGAACAGATAAAATGACAGGTGATTGTTTTGGACCTCTAGTGGGAACAAAACTTATGCAACTACTAGAAGACTATAACATATATAATGTAAATATATATGGAAGCTTGGAAAAAAATATAAATTATACAAATATATTAGAAGTGTTAAAAAAAGTAAAAGATGAAAATAAAAATTCTTGCATTGTGGTAATAGATGCAGCACTATCGGCCAAAGAAAATATAGGCAAAATAGTTATAACTAATAAAAATGTAAGTTTAGGAGAAGGACTAAAAAAAGATAAAGTAGAAATAGGAAACATTGGTGTTAAAGCAGTTGTAGGTAAAGATTGTAAAATGCCAAAATATAATTTTAAAATATTACAAAATATTTCATTAAATGTTGTAATGACTTTAGCAGATGTCGTTGCGAATGGTATATTTGAATCTATAAAAAATATGTAAGTATAAAGATAGAAAAAATGGAAAAAATCTATATAAATAACACTGGTAGGAGGAATTTATATGGATATAGAAAAAATGAAAAATATAGTAGTGTTAAAGAATATACCTTCAAATATGATAGAAGAAGCATTTGTGGTACTTAAAGATAATGTAAAAATACATAAAGAGGAATGTGTTGGAAATAGTAAGTCGCTAGACAATAAAGATGAGAAAGTAAAAGATGGCAATTATGTAGTAAAAGAAGCGGAATTAATTGTTTCAGAATATATAAAGAAATTAGAAAAAAAGGACATTAAAGAAAGTAAAGAAACAAAAAAACTAAAGGAAAAATGCAAAAAACTAAAATATATGGCAATCTTACTTGGTGTATTTTCAGCTTTTTGTTTTATAATAATGCTATGTAAATAAAAGAAAGACTAGTTCCTATTTATGAATGTTACGGCTGATTTACATTTGAGTTACATTTTTGTTACAAATATTGACTACATAGTAAATAATTGGTAAAATATCCTAAGAAGATATTCATTAAAGAACAAGAAAAAATGTAGGAGAAATATAAAAATGTTGAACTCTAGAAACGTTGAGGCTGTATATATCGGCAATTTAATTAAATATAAACTAAATATAAGTAGAGATAGAGTTTTCTGCTATTTTTGCAATATGCAATTTTGGTAGATTTATTCTTTCTCTTTTTGTGTATTTTAATATGTTATAAAGAAAAATAAAAAAGACTAAAAAGTCGAGAAAATAGGAGGAGTTGTAATGAAAAGAAATGAGAAAAAATGGATATTAGTACTAGTAGCAATAACAGTGTTACTTATAATAGTACTAATAGTAAAAAATAGTAAGAAAGAAGTTGTAAAAGAGAATACCCAGCAGTTAGGAGCAAATACTCAAGAATATGTACAAGTATTAGAGGATGGGACAAAATTAAATACAAGTACAAAATTAAAAGAAACTAAAAAGTTAGATAATTTAGAAATAGGAAATATTCAATTAACAAATAAAAATGGACAATCTGTATTGTTAGCAGATGTAAAAAATACTGGAAGCATGGAAACGCAGGTAATGTTAATAAACATAGTACTACTAGATGAAAATAAAGCAGAGATAGCAACAGTACCAGGAATAATTTCACCACTAAAAGCAGGAGAAAGCACACAATTAAACACATCTATGCAACAAGATTATACCGGAATATATGACTTTAGAGTAGTAAAAAAATAGAAGGGGAGAAAAATTACATATGAAAAAGTTAAATAGAAATAGTCTCGAAAACTATATAAAATTAAACAAAGAAAACTGTATAAAAAGGAATAACGAAGGTATAACATTAATTGCATTAATAGTCACCATAGTAGTAATGATAGTCATTGCAGGAGTATCTATAAATATGACAATAGGAGAAAACGGAATATTTACTAAAGCAGTTAAAGCAAAAGAAATGCAAGAAACAGCAGAAATAAAAGAAAAATTTGAGCTAAAACAAGCAGAAGCCAGAATAGCTTTAGGAGGAGAAAGCCTAACACTAGAAAATTATCTAAAATATTTAGTTGACCAAGGAATGATAGATGAAAGTGATATAGAAGACACAGCAGATAGTAATATAAAAACAATACTAGTAGATAACAAGTACATATATACAGTAGTAAAAAAAGATGATGGAAGCATAGGACTAGAGTATGAAGGAAAAACAGGAAAGTTATTACCAAAAATAAAGAGCGTAAATACAAAATCTACAACAAGTTCAATAGAGGTAAAAGTAGATGCGACAAGAGTAGATGGAGGAGAATACAGATTTTATATAAAAGACGTAGCAAGTGGAGAAGATTATAAAAAGAAAGAAACAAATAAAACAGGAGAATATATATTTACAGGTCTAGAGCAAAATAGAGAGTTTAAAATAAAAATAGAAGTAGAAAACAAAAATGGAATAGCAGAAAGTGAAACAAATGTAATAAGAACAGTAACTGTAGCCGAGCTAACACAAGCAGACTTAGAATTTACATATAATCCAAATGAATGGACAAAAGATAAAATAGTAGTAACAGTAAATGCAAAAGTAGAAATACCAACAGGATATACATTACAAACAAGTAAGGATATGAAAAAATGGGAAAATACAACAACACAAGAGTTTACAGCAAATGGTTATATATATGTACGTTTATTTGATGGAACAAATGGAGGAAGTTACGCAGCAGGAGAGGTAACAAAAATAGATAAAGAAAAGCCAAAGATAACGACAACGTCATCAACATCAAACAGTATAACATTTAGTGGAACAGATAATGCAAGTGGAATAATAGGATACAAGGTAACAACATCAAATACAGAACTAACAAGTTTTGATAGTTGTACAAGTACAACAGTATTAAATAATAAGAAAGTAACAGGATTAACTGCAAACACAACATATTATATATGGTTAAAGGACGCAGCAGGAAACATAAGTGAAGCAAAGACAGAAAAAACACCAGTTACACTAGTTACATCTATTACATTAAATAAGACAACATTAACTTTGAAAGAAGGTAGTGAAGAAACATTAACAGCAACTGTAAATCCAACCGATGCAACAAATAAAGAGATAACATGGTCTACTAGTAAAAGTTCAGTGGCTACAGTAAGTACAACAGGTAAAATAACAGCAGTAGCAGCAGGTACAGCGACAATAACAGCTACAGCAAAAGATAGTAGTGGAAAATCTGCAAGCTGTACAGTAACGGTAACAGGGGTACCATATGATAATCCATATATACCAACAGGATTTACACATATAGGAAAAGAAGATTGGAATAGTGGATATAGGATAAGTGATACAGGAGATGAAACAGGAAATATATTTGTATGGGTGCCATGTGTATTAGATCAAAGTAAAGTAAAAGCAGGAGATAAAGTACAAACTTTTCAAAAGACAACAACAGGAATATATAATAGTGGTTCATACGGTTTATCACCAACAGATACAAGAGTAACAGATGTAGAGCCAACAAATGCAATAAAAACAAGTGTTGGAACATATGGAGGCTTTTATATAGCAGCATATGAAGCAGGAATAGCAGGAACGATAGAAAACTATAATTTAAGCACAATGACAGCAACAGATGGAAGTGTAAAGCCATTATCAAAATCAGGTTGTGGAGTGTGGAACGCTATTAAAAGAGGAAATGCATTAACGGTAGCAGCAAGTATGGTAAATACAACAGATGGAGTAAAATCAGGATTAATAAGTGGAGAATGTTGGGATACAACATTGCAATGGATGGTAAATTCATCAGCAAATGCAACTTCAAATGCAGGATACGATACAAATTCAACAGGAAAAGGTTGGTATAGTGATGTATCGTCAAATACAAGACATACAACAGGATATTATGGAGTAAACAATATCTATGATATGGCAGGAAATGTATGGGAATGGACAACAGAAAATTGCATGAAATATGGCACTAGTTATGTCTATCGTGGAGGTGTTTATTCATATTCAGGTTCGGATAACCCGGCAGCTTCTCGTGAACTCTACATGGGCAGTGGAGACCAAACTTTTGGTTTTCGTGTTGTACTTTACAAGTAGAGTCTATGACTAAAAATGATTAATTAAGATTGCTCAAAATACAAACTTTGGGAAGGACTAAGAATTCGTATAAAGTATACGAATTCTTAGTCCTTCTTTTGCATAAAAAATTAATACAAGCATATAAATTAACATGTAAATTTGCAAATGAAAAAGAGGAATCGCCAAAAATGTAAGCCTCGGGAAGGAATGAATTTAAAAGTGGAAAGAGCAATAAGTTCAGAAGAAAGAATAAGACGAGCTGAGGAAATATATAATAGAAGAAAAATGCAAAATGGAGTAAGGGTAGCAACTACAAGTGTTAACTCTCTGCCACATGAAAGATATAAATTGTATAAAAAACTTATTCTTCAAATATCAATTTGTTTTGTAATATATTTTATATTTTACTTAATAAAAAATTCTAATTACATATTTTCGGAAGAGGTTGTAAATAAAACAAAACAATTTTTGTCATATGATATTAATTTTAACAATGCATATAACAAAATTGTTGAGTATTATAACAATAATTTTAAATCATACATAGATGGAATAAATGAGACTACGCAAACAAATATTGTAAATGAAGAAGAACAAAATCTAGATGGAACAGCTAATGAAGAAGTTAAAGGAAATGAACAAGAAAATAGTGAACAAACAGGGATAGGCGGAGGAAACGCAGAAGAGCTAAATATAATTGAACAAACAAATACTGCTACAGAAGAAAATACTGTAGCAGTAGCAGAAGAACCCAAAGTGGAACTGTCGCAAATGGAAATAGATGCTAATGAAATAAAGTCAAACTATAGTCTAATTTTACCACTTACTGGTTATACGGTAACTTCTAGATATGGTTCAAGAACTGCAACAGCAGTTGTTTCGGCAAATCATGCAGGAATAGATATAGGGGCAAACGAAGGAACAGTTTTTGTTGCCGCAATGGAAGGAAAAGTAATTACGGCAACAAAGGGAGAAACATATGGAAATCATATTCTTATAGAAAACAATGATGTAATAACTTTATATGCACATTGCAAAGAATTGTATGTTAAAGAAGGAGACATGGTAACTCAAGGACAAAAAATTGGAGAAGTTGGCTCAACAGGAAATGCAACAGGTCCGCATCTTCATTTTGAAATAAGAAAAAGCCGGAAGAACCGTAAACCCTGAATATATATTAAATTTTGCATAAAGTTATAACTTTGCATGGAAGGATAAGATAAAATGCGAGTAAAAATAGATTTAAAAATATTTATATTTATTATTATATTTATATTAACTAGGCAAATAGAAATATATGGTGTACTTATGCTGTTTGCTTTTATACATGAATGTGGGCATATGATAGTAGGTCTATTATTAAGATTTAAACCAAATAAACTAGAAATAATGCCATATGGACTCTCTGTAGGATTTGAAGTAAAGTGTGAAGACTATAATAGAAAAGTAAAAAAAGGAAACATGTTAGCTATAAAAAAAATAATAATAGCACTAGCAGGACCACTCACAAATTTAATTATAACTATAATATTTCTGTGTATTCCTATTAATTTTATAGGGATAAAAAGAGAATTAGTAATCTACTCAAACATATTAATAGGCGTATTTAATTTAATACCTATATATCCTTTAGACGGAGGAAGAATAGTAAAAAATATATTACATATTACATGTGGATTGAAAGAGTCTTACAAAATAACAAATGAAATATCGAAAATAACTATATGTTTATTAACAGCATGTTGCAGTATATTAATACTATATGCAAGAAATGTTGCAATTTTATTAATATTAGCATATCTATGGTATTTAGTCATAAAACAGACAAAATTGTATAAGAAAAAAATGGAACTATTATCCAGCATATTTATTGACATGTGAGTGTTTTCATGCGATAATATGGTAGTATAAAAAGGAGAAAATGGTTAAAATAGTTACAATTTTAGAAAAAGATAAATTAAATTTTTTTAACTAGATTTATGCATTAAGAGAGGAATATGAATAAATATGGAAATAGAAAAAGCAAAAGCAATAATAGAAGCAATATTATTTGCATGTGGCAGAGAAGTAAAAATAAATGAGCTTATGTCTGCACTAGAACTAGGTAGTGAAGATGTAATAGGAATAATAGATAGCTTAAAAGCAGACTATGAAAGTAAAGCAAGAGGAATAGAAATAATAAAAGTAAAAGATGGAGTACAACTAACAACTAAAAAAGAATATTACGAGTACATATATCCAATTTTTGATAAAAGAAGCAAACCAAACTTATCTACAGCGGCATTAGAAACACTATCAATAATTGCATATAATCCAAAAATAACAAGAGCAGAGATAGAGGCTATTCGTGGAGTAGGCTCTGATGGTACAATTTATAAACTATTAGAATATAATTTGATTGAATCATTAGGAAAATCTGATGCCCCAGGAAGACCAACAATGTATGGCGTAACAACAGAGTTCTTTAGAATGTTTGGTTTTTCTAGTTTGGATGAATTGCCAGAGCTTCCAAAGTATAAATTAGACGAAAATCAACAAATAGTAATAGATGATATTATAGAAGAAAAAAATAGTGAAATTGAAAAAGATGCACAAAAAAATGAAGAAGAAAACGAAGACGAGAACACTAATGAGCAAGAAAGTACAGACAAATTAACACAAGTAAATGAGAAAGAAGAAATAGATACACAAGAAAATAATGGACAAGCAGAGGCATTGGTGCCCGCAAGGGAAGAAAACGAAAACAAAGAAACATCTATATAAGATAAAAGATATTACATAAAAAGGAGAAAATAAAAAATGAAAAATAAAGCAATAACACCAAGAAATGAAGATTTTGCAAAATGGTATACAGACGTAGTAAGAGCAGCAAGACTTGCTGCATATTCAAATGTAAAAGGTTGTATAGTTATAGAACCAAATGGCTATGCAATATGGGAAAAAATGCAACAAGCATTGGATAAAATGTTTAAAGAAACAGGACATCAAAATGTAGCAATGCCAATGTTAATACCAGAAAACTTAATGAAAAAAGAAGGAGACTTAATAAATGGGTTCGCTCCAGAGGTAGCATGGGTAACATCAGGAGGAGAAAAGAAATTAGATGAAAGAATGTGTATAAGACCAACATCAGAGACATTATTTAGTGATTATTATGCAGGAGTGGTAAATTCATATAGAGACTTACCACTAAAATATAATCAATGGTGTAGTGTTTTAAGATGGGAAAAAGAAACAAGACCATTTTTACGTTCAAGAGAATTCTTATGGCAAGAAGGACACACAATACATGAAACTGCACAAGAAGCAGAGCAAGAAACAAGACAAATGCTAGAAATATACAAAAAATTCTTTGAAGAATATTTAGCAATTCCAGTAATTTCAGGAAGAAAAACAGAAAGAGAGAAATTTGCAGGAGCAGAATATACATTAACAATAGAAGCATTAATGTATAATGGAGTTACGCTTCAATCTGGAACATCACATTATTTTGGACAAAAATTCTCTGAAGCATATGGAATATCATTCTCTAACAGAAATAATGAGCAAGAATATGTATATCAAACATCTTGGGGAGTATCTACAAGAATGATAGGTGGGCTAATCATGGTACATAGTGATGAAAATGGTTTGGTTTTACCACCTAAAATAGCACCAAGACAAGTAGTTATAGTGCCAATAGGAGAAGATGAAGAGGTAAAGAAACTAACAGATTCTACTTACGAAAAATTAAAAAATACCGGAATAAGTGTATATGTAGATGATAGCGAAAAATCACCAGGATTTAAATTTGCTGAAAGTGAAGTAAATGGTATCCCTGTAAGAATAGAAATAGGTCAAAGAGACTTAAAAGAAAATAAAATAACATTTGTACGTAGAGATACTAGAGAAAAAATAGTAGAACAAGCAGATGTAAATATGGTAGAGTATGTAAAGGGCTTATTAGAAAATATACAAAGCAACTTATATGATAGAGCATTAAAAAGAAGAGAAGAATTAACTTATGAATGCACAGACTTAGAAGAAGTAAAGAAAATAATGGATACTAAACCAGGATTCGTAAAAGCAATGTGGTGTGGAGATGAACAATGCGAATTAAAAATGAAGGAAATTAAAGGAACTAAGTCAAGATGCATATTAGAAAACGAAAAACCAATCCACGACAAATGTATAGTATGTGGAAAAGAAGCAAAACATTTAGTAGTTTGGGGAATTCAATATTAATGCAAGAAACATAAGGTAAGAGAATTTTTGTACACAAATGAAAGGAATGTAAATATGGATGAAAAAAACAAATATGAGATAATGCCTGTAAATGTAAATGCAGACATACATAATCATACTAGAGGCTCTGACGGAAGGCAAACATCTTTCAGAGCAATGCTAAGAGCATACAACGAGGGAATGGATACTATTGCTATAACAGACCATGATAGTGTTAAAGGCTTTAGAAATTTTCAAAAAGATTTATATTCTGTAATGGGAACAATAAAAGAAGATAAGTCATATAATCCAACTAAAATACTAAACATGTTAGAAAATTTAAAAGTATTAAAAGGAACAGAATTAATAACATCTTATAATGGAGTTATAGTAGAAATATTAGGATATAATTTTAATATAGAAAAGATGGAACAAGAGATAGAGTATTTAAAAACGACTGTACAACAAAAGCCATATGAAGCATTATATAAAGGCTTTAAAAAAATAATTGCAGAAAAAAATATTGTTTTTGATACAAGTGTATTAGATGAAGCTTATAGAAAAATAAAAGAAGAAGGAAAAGGCGGAGTAGTAGGACCATTTTATAATGAATTAGCCTCGCATGAAGAAAATAAAAAACTATTAAAATATACTGATGAAAACGGAAATGAGAAGCAAGCAGATTCTTTAAAATTATTTATAAATAAGCACTTATATAATAAGGAATCAGAACTATTTGTTGATATGGCAAAAACAAGACCATCATTTAAAGATACTATAGATGCAATTCATAGAGCTGGAGGACAGGCATTTTTAGCACATGCAGGAAGATACAAAGATAAAATGCCAGTAGAAAATTATATAGATGATATGATACAAGAAGGATTAGATGGACTAGAGGTATATTATCCAGACCATTCATATGAATTTAGAGAGTTTTTATTAGGAAAAGTAAGAGAACATGGTATAAAGGCATCTGGCGGTAGTGATGACCATCATTCTATGAAAGAAGGAATACAGTATCAAACAGGAAGAGTTGCAGTTCCAAACATTCCAGAAACTAAATGGATAGAAGAGGATGCAGAAAGTGGCAAAGACTTTCTAAAGGAATCAATAGAAGTTCAAGAGGCAATTAAAGAATTAAGACAACTTAAAGAGTTACGCTTACAAAGAACAAATGATAAAGGACTAGAAAAAGAGAATCAAACAAAAGATGAAACATCAAGATAGGAGGATTATAATGTTAGATAAAATAAAAAAATTTTTTGAAAAAATATTTAAAAAGCAAAAATTACTAACTGAAAGTAATCAAGATGTGGAAATTTCTAGAAAAACTGATATAGAATCCGTAAAAGAGAACTTTAAAAAACAAATAAATGTTAATATGGAATTGTATACATTACAAAAAATGTATGAGCAGGGAAAAATAACAGAAGATGATATGCAAATTAGCCAAATAAAAGACTTAATAAAACTATATAAATTGCAATTACAAAATTAAGAATGCTTGTGTTTGACATAAAATAATGGTATAATATGTATATAAAGCGTTGAAAGGAGATATCTTTATGAAAGCATATTATATTGATAAAGCAAAAGTTGTTTCTAAAAAAGGACGGAGATACCTTATAAAAGTGACAAAGGAAGAAGTTACTAAACAGAGCAGCAAAGTAATGAGCAAAATAGAGGTAACATTTGTGAGACCACTTTTTAGAGGAAACGAAGAAAAGCAGTTAAACATGCTTATAGAAGATTTGCAATTGCAGGACTACTCTATAAGTATGAATGACTTAACAAGATGCATAAAAGAAGCAAGTTAATAAAGATACTCAAAAAAGGACTAGAAATCTAGTTCTTTTTTGATATATATTTGAAAAAATTTCCAAAAGTATTGCAAAAAGTGATAATATACTTTACAATACTATGGTGAAGAAATAAAAAAGGAGAAAACTAATGACAGATAAATTAATTATTGTGGAATCACCTGCAAAGGCAAATACAATAAAAAAGTTTCTTGGAGGGAACACAAAAGTTGTAGCATCTATGGGGCATATACGAGACCTTCCAAAATCAAAATTAGGTGTAGATATAGAAAACGATTTTGAACCAGAATATATAAATATTAGAGGAAAGGGAGATTTAATAAAAAGCTTAAAAAAAGATGCACAAAATAGTAAACAAGTATATTTGGCAACTGACCCTGACCGTGAAGGAGAAGCAATAGCATGGCACCTAGCACATATACTAGGTATACCAGAAGACAGCATTTGTAGAGTAACATTTAACGAAATAACAAAAGAGACAGTTCAATCATCTATAAAGAAACCAAGAAAAATTGATATGAATTTAACAGATGCTCAACAAGCACGTAGAGTATTAGATAGAATTGTAGGTTATAAAATAAGTCCTGTATTATGGAAAAAAGTAAAAAGAGGATTATCAGCAGGTAGAGTGCAGTCTGTAGCAGTTAAACTAATAGTAGATAGAGAAGAAGAAATAGCAAAATTTATACCAGAAGAATATTGGAACATATATGCTACATTAATGGAAGAAAAGACAAACAAAACTTTTGAAGCACGCTTTGTAGGGAAAGATGGCAAAAAGATGGAAATTCATTCTAAAGAAGAAGTAGAAAAAATCTTAGCCGATATAAAAGGAAAAGAATATATAATAGATGATATAAAAAAGAGCGAAAAGAAAAGAACTCCAGCTCCACCATTTACAACAAGTACAATGCAACAAGAGGCATCTAGAAAGTTAGGATTTTCTTTAAAGAAAACAATGAGTGTTGCACAAGGCTTATATGAAGGTATAAAAGTACCAGAAAAGGGTGAAGTAGGTTTAATTACATACATGAGAACAGACTCTACAAGAATTTCAGAAGAAGCAAGGCTAGCTGCTAAAACTCATATAGTAAGTGAATATGGCGAGAATTATTACGAAAATAGATATTACAAAACAAACAAGGATGCACAAGATGCACACGAGGGTATTAGACCAACTTATGTAGAACTTGAACCAGACAAAATAAGAAGTGCATTAACAAATGACCAATATAAACTATATAAATTAATATACAACCGTTTTATAGCAAGTCAAATGTCTGCTGCAATATATAGTACTGTATCAGTTGATATAAAAGTAAATGACTATGATTTCAAAGCAAATGGACAAACACTTAAATTTAAAGGATTTATGACATTATATGTAGAATCAGAAGATAGCAAAGGAAAGGATGAAAAAGATACAAATCTTCCAGAACTTAATATAAAAGAAAAGGTAAAAGAACAGAAAATAGAGCCAAAGCAAAGCTTTACTGAACCACCTGCAAGATACACAGAAGCAAGCTTAGTAAAAGCATTAGAGGAAAAAGGAATAGGAAGACCAAGTACATATTCGCCAACAATTACAACTATCTTAGAAAGAAGATACATAGAAAAAGAGCAAAAACAATTAAGACCAACAGAGCTTGGAAAAATTGTAAATAAATTACTAGTTGAGAATTTCCCAGACATTATAAATGTAGAATTTACAGCAAAAATAGAAGAAGAATTTGACGAAGTTGCTGACGGAAAGGAAGAATGGAAACAAGTAATTAGAGAATTTTATGGACCTTTTAAAGTAACTTTGGACAAAGTTGAAAAAGAACTAGAACATGTAAAATTAGAAGATGAGGTATCTGACGTACAATGTGAAAAATGCGGAAGAATGATGGTGTACAAATATGGAAGATATGGAAAATTCTTAGCATGTCCAGGCTACCCAGAATGTAAAAATGCAAAACCAATAGTAGAAACAATAGACGTACCATGCCCAGTATGTGGCGGAGTAGTGCAAGTAAGAAAAACAAAAAGAAGAAGAAACTACTACATTTGCGAAAATAATCCTACAAGCTGTAATTATATTTCTTGGGATAAACCAAAGCCAGGAGAAAAGTGGGAGCCAAAAGAAACTGTAGAAGTAGAAACAAAAAAGAAGGCAACTGCCAAAAAGAAAACAACAGCAAAGAAAAAGACTACAAAAAGAAAAACAACTAAGAAGAAATAATACTTTAAAAGTGACTACTACTTTTAGAAAGAGAACAAATTAAAACCCCAGACATTATCTGAGGTTTTAATTTATTTGGTCATAAAATAAGCAATAACATTATCACGTTAAAGTTATACCCCTTTATTTGCTTTAATAGCATTTTCACACAAAGCTATAACGCCTTCTTTTGTTCTAGCACGTGCGAAGAAACAGCCATTATGACAAAAAGTTGCATCTTGTACTCCCGAAATTTCAGGAAGATTTTCGGTTTGCCCAGCCCATTCTTTAGGAAAAGAAGTTCTCTGTTCGAATTTTTTTTCTAAAGAGGGAGGAACACATTGTGCTGCCCAACCTCCTGAAGGGTATGGAAAAATTACAAAATTGATACAGTCTCTATCAACCCAAGCAAAATTAGTATTGTAATTGCAAACTGCTTCTAACCATGGAAATGTCTGAGATGGAATTTCTAAAATACCATTTGAAACAATTCCGTCTTCTTCGATTAGGTCTAAAACGAGTTTTAAAGCTAATCCTTTTGAAAGAGCATCGTAGATAGCATGTTTCAAAATTTCAATAGTAACGTTAAGTGCAAGCTGAAAACCCTCATCAAAGCTATTTTGTTTGCAACCATATGCTGGAAGAAATGATGTGATAAAGCTGAAAGCATGAGTAGGTACAGATATACCATTATCTTCTTTATCAACATTCTGAATAAGGTTTTTATCAATGTCTTTGACAATGCCTTTAAAAGTGTTTTCGTAAGTTTTAGCAAGATTGTCTGCAAGAATAGAAGAAAAAGGACTATATAATTCATCAAAACATTTATAAATTACACCTTCTCCATATTCCCTCCAAACAAGTCCTGCACTTGCATAAGGAACTTCATTTTTTCGTTTACCATTTCCTCCTGGCTGATGATGATCATAAAGACCGCCACCGACATCAACTAAAATATCTGCTTCTTTTGCATGTAACAAAGAAACATCTTTGGAACGGACAATTTCAATTTGGTCGTCGGAATGAAATAATGCGAGAATTGCACAAGCAACTACTTCATCTGAATGGAAGATACCATCATGTGTGCCTATAATAAACCGCTTTTTTTCTTTTTCTTTTGATGAAACTAAAATATTAGTGTTCATACACTTTACCTCCTCTAATTTAATGACATAAGTATAACATAAAAATTTACATAATTCAATATAAAGTATTGAATTACAAAGAAAAAGGTTGTATAATGTTAAACAGCTGGAAAAGAGGAATAGAAATGGAAAAATATTTAGATTTAAAAAATGATAAAGATTATACAAAAATAAAAGAAGCATCAAAAATAATAAATAATGGTGGGCTAGTATTATTTCCAACAGAAACAGTTTATGGAATAGGTGCAGATGGATTAAATGAGCAAGCAGTAAAAAATATATTTATAGCAAAAGGAAGAAAGCAAGATAATCCTCTAATATTACACATTTCAAACATAAAGATGTTAGATAGAATAGCCAAAAATATAACAGAGTTAGAATATAAATTAATGAAAACATTTTGGCCAGGACCATTTACAATTATTTTAGAAAGAACAAAAATAGTTCCAAATATAGTAACAGGTGGGTTAAATACAGTTGGAATTAGAATGCCAAGTAATGAAATTGCAAAGAGGTTAATTGAATATGCAAATACACCTATTGCTGCTCCAAGTGCAAATATATCTGGTAGACCAAGTGGAACAAATGTAGAAGATATATTTAAGGAACTATCAGATAAAGTGGACTATATTATAGATGGAGGACAATGTGAAATAGGAGTAGAATCTACAGTCGTAAGAGTAGTAGAAGGAGTACCACATATATTAAGGCCGGGAAAAATAACAGCAGAGCAAATAAAAAAAGTAGCTGGAAATGTTATAGTAGATAAACATATATTAGGAGATTTAAGTGCAAATGAACCAATATTATCTCCTGGAATGAAATATAAACATTATGCTCCAAATTCAAAATGTATGCTAATATATAGTAAAGAAAATGAAAAAATGGTAGATTATATAAATAAAACTACTAAAAAATATAAAAATCCATTAATAGTATGTCATACAAGAAATTTAAAAAGTTATGGCTCTAACAATATTATAAATATGGGAGAGACCTTAGAAGAAGTTACTAAAAATATATTTAAAATATTAAGAAAAGTAGATTCATATAATCCTGATATAGTACTAATAGAAGGAGTGCAAAAAGATGGATTAGGCCTTGCAATTATGAATAGATTAATAAGAGCATGTGAACACAATTATATAGAATTATAAAAATTCACTCAAAAACATCAACTGCTTTTTAAATATTAAAACAAAATGCCTAGAAACTAATTTAGTTTCTAGGCATTCCGCTATTATTTAGGCTTAAAGTTTGAGTCAAAAAAATAGTAATTATTAATTTCTTGTAATACTAATTCTTCTCCATCCTTATCACGAATACTTACTAAAATTACTCCATCCATTTCCTTGGCAAAGTATTTAACATTTAATTTGTCAAGAAGATTAGGATAATTTAAAAAGTCGTAATCTGTTTCTTTTGGAGAGTATAAAACTTCCTTGAACTCAGTACCTAAACCAAAAATCATTCTTACTAGAGGAATAATTGCATCATTCTCTTTCTTATGCATATAAGCTTGTTTAGAAGGAAGAAGCCATAATATACAATAAACAAGAGAGGCAAGTACAAAAGGTAAAAAACATAATGAAAGAATATAAAGGAAAAAATCATTTCCTTTATATTCTTTCATGCAAATAAGTTAAAAAGAAATTAATTACGCCCAATAAAATAACAATAATTGCTACTATTTTTGCAAACATAATTATTTGTTTTTCGGTTAATTCATAGTACCACCGTTTAATTTTGTTCATAAGCTGTCTCCTTTTCTTTTTGAAAAATTAATAGTTACGTTTTTATGAAATAATACTATTTCATAATCAAATACAATTTTTGAAACATATTATAGCACAAAAATAGCTAATTTACAATACATTATAAAGTACCTCAAAAATACCGTTACTAGATAATGTTTTATACTTTTTAACGAAGAATCAACGCTTTCAAGCCATATTTATTTACAAAAATATTTATATAAATATTTTTATTATATACTTTTTGATATAAGCAAACTTCAAAGCATATTTGGCTAAAAAACATTATCTAGTAACTATAAAATAGAGCAAATCAATAAAATATAGGTTTACAATAGATATGTCACACATAATATAAAAAATAAAATATTGAAGGAAGTACCAAAAAATGATAAAGTTAGTTTAACGACAAAATAACAAATATCAGGAGGTACTTCCCATGGGAAATAGTATAACACAAAAATTAAAATATAAACAGAGTGTAATAAAATTTTCTTATAAATATGGAGTGACAAAGGCGGCAATAAAGTTTGGAGAAAATAGAAGAACTATATACAGATGGAGAGAAAGATATGATGGAACACTAGAAAGTTTAAAAGATAAATCAAGGCGCCCACATACACATCCAAATGAGCATACGAAAGAAGAAATTAAATTAATAAAAAATTACAAAGCAAATAATAAAAATACAGGATTAGTTGTATTATGGGCGAAATTAAAGAAAGTGGGATACACAAGAAGTGTAACAAGCTTATACAGAATGATGATAAAATTAAATATATATAATAAAGCACCAAGCAAAAAGAAGGAAAAGAATGCAGGATATTATCCAGAAATGGAAAGACCAGGACAAAAGGTACAAATAGATGTAAAATATGTACCTAAAAATTGTTTAAGTAAAGAATTACAGGAATTAGGTATAAGATTCTACCAATATACAGCAATAGATGAGTATACACGAATAAGATATTTGTGGTTTACAACAGCGCATGATACATATTCATCAACAGAATTTATAGAAAGAGTAGTAAAGGTATTTCCGTTTAAGATAGAGACGATACAAACAGATAATGGATTTGAGTTTACAAATAGATTAAGTTGGCAAGGATTTATGAAAAGAAGAAAACACTATTTGAAGAGAAATTAAAAGAATTAGGGATAAATCATAAATTAATAAAGCCACATACACCAAAACAAAACGGAAAGGTAGAAAGAAGTCATAGAAAAGATCAAGAAAGATTCTATTATAATAAAGTATTTTATAGTTTAGAAGATTTAAAAAATAGAGCAAAATATTGGATAAGGGAATATAATAATTTTCCAATGAGGCCATTAGGATGGTTAAGTCCAAAGGAAAAACTAGAAGAATATATGTGTAAAGTTAAATAGCAGTCATTACAAAAGGTACTTCAAACAATATTAATATCAATTAAGTGTGACATATGTTTGACAAACCTACATATAAAATAGAGCAAATCAATAAAAATAATTGAATTTTATGTAAAATTATGATAAAATATAAAAAGTTTTTAACTAATAGTACATTGAAAAATTAATAGGAGGAAAAACATATGAGCGAAATTATAGTAAACACAGCACAAACACGGAGCTTAGAACAGTTAAATGAAGATGAAAAAAAGCAGGTAGAAACTAAGCTTGCTTCGCTGGATTATATGAATCCGGTGTCTATTATCCAGTTTGGTTCTGAAAGTAGCAAAGAAGTAACATCCATTTCAACGCAAATGATTTCAAAGTTTAAGGTAAAAGATTTTGAAGATGCACAAGCATTAATCACCAATTTAATTGGTGACTTAAAGACAGTGGATCCAGAAACATTACTTACAACCAAGAAAAAGGGATTTTTGTCAAATGTACCATTCGTAGGGAAAAGGGCTGAAGAGAAAATCACCACTCTACTTACACAACAAATATCTATAGAAAAGGCAATTGACGAAGTGGAAGATAAACTTGTGGCTGCTAAGGTAACTCTTATGGGAGATATGGAGTTCTGTTCTCAGATGATTAAAAAAACATATGAATATGCAAACAATCAGGAGATTGAGTATATTACAATTCAGGAAGCTCTTAAGAAAGCAAATGAAGAAAAAGAGCAGTTAGAAGAGTTATTTAAACAAAATCCTAACATTATTGAGTATTCATACAAGATATCAGAGCTTAATAGAGCAATAAAAAGGCTGGAACTGAAGGCTTATAATTTGCTGGTATTTAGAACATCTACATTGCAGTCGGTAACGCAGGTGGGACTTGTACAGGGAGGAGACGAACTTATGGTAACAAAAATAGATGATACCATTATCAACGTTATTCCTTCTTGGAAAAGAAATTTTGCTATTGCACTTGCTACGTATCGTTTGAACAATGCTGTTGCAATTGAAAAAATAGTAAATGATGCAACTAATAAGTTGCTTGTTCAAAATAGCGAAATGCTAAAAGATACTATGCTAAAGACAGCAGCAGAAATTGAAAGACCATCGATAGATCCGGAAACTCTTCAAACAGTTAATAAAAACTTAGAGGAAACTTTTAACGGTTTAAGTGCAGTAAGCGAAGAGGCTAAAAAAGTAAGAGACAGTGCAATAAAAACTGTTGAAAGCATTCAAACACTGGCTTTAGAACTGCAAAGTGGAACGAGTTTAGATAAGAAACTGGAGGACAAAAGTAAAATATGAAAAAATGTAAAAAGCGAAAATTTAAGCGAAAGATAGCTAAACGCATATTAACCATACTCTATTTCGCATCTACAGCGTGTATTCCAATTTATGTATTCCAATTTACTTTTTTCTTAAAAAATAATATTATATATGCTATGACTATTTCAGTTGTTGCATTTATAGTAATGGATATTATATGCAGCTTGTTAGAAAGTTTGGGAGAAAGTATAGTAGAAAAGGTTGCTAGTATAAGGAATAAAAAATTAGAAGAAAAGGAAAAAGTAAAAAAGGAAAAAGAAGAAGAAATTAGTAAGTTGGAAAAGCTTCTATTAGAGAAAAATGATTATACTGAGGAGATAAAATGGGCAAAAGGGGAAAACAAGAACTTTAAACAAACAATTAAGAAAAGAGAAGATGATTTACCAAAAGAAATTGTAGAGAAGCTAAAAAAAGTTTGTGACAATATGGAGGAAATTATAGAAGTACTTAAAAAAGATACAGAAGAGTACTACCCACTTCGCCATACTTTTAAAGTGTATTTCCCAGAATTTAAAAAAGCAACTTATCAATTTATTAATATTGCTGAAGGAAATAGTCTAGATGAAGAAAGTACAGCTGAATATAGTAAGCTAGTAACAGAATTTAACCAGTATCTAGAATATATTAAAAGCAGTATTAATAAGCAAGACAAAATGAGCTTGAATATTCAAGCGAAATCATTGGTAAGAATATTAGAAGCAGAAAGGAAAAAAGGTGAGACATAATGCGGAAAGAAAGAATTATATTTTGGATTACTTCTCTTGTAATATGTGCAATAATAATCATTTGGGTCAAAAAAGAGGAAAGTGTGATACCATATGAGGAGAGAGAACCAACTAAAGTATATTGCATAGATGAGGTTAAAGAAGAAATTAAAAAGATAATTGAAGATTCAAATTTTGGGGATACACATAGAGTCATTTTTACAGACAACAAGGATGAAGCCGAATTTGTATTGACAGACAGGGTTACATCCAAAGATGATGGATATGAAAGGTTAGCCTGGAGTCCTCTAATTGTGGCTTTTGATAACACGACCAAAAATAAAGAAAAGTCTTATATAAAAGACGGATACTTAATAGAGGCTGAAAATGGCTATACTTATGCTATTGATTTCCAAAAAGTGATAGAAGCCACTTTGGAGGGAAAATGGACAGATAAGATTTATTGCCCAAAAGTGACCACGAGAGAAGGAGAAATATTCTTTGATTTTTTGCTTATCAACATAAACTCTGGAAAATATCCTCAAAATAGTGAAGAACTTGAAAAATGTACAGAAGTGGCAAATAAGTTCTTAAGTAGTAAGCTTGTGTTGCAGTGTGATAGTAAAGAAAAGCTAAAAAACAAAAAGGTTCTAGAAAACGAGATATGTATTATATTTGAGAAGGATATATATAACATGAGTTCTGATAGCTATGATTTTGAAATTAGCTATCCAATTGACACTGTTCTATATGAGATCTATTATTGCTACAAAGGTAGTAATGAAAAGGAGTTGCGAAGTATAATGAACAAAGGATTTTCTGGAGACTATAGCAAGCTAGAAAAAGTTATACGTTATGACATGATTTGTAGATTCGAAAAACATACTGAAACATTTGCTACAAAATATTATAAAGTCAGAGATGGCTTTTCATATGTTGAGATTCCGTTAAAGGAAGAATAACCTATTATCCCCTGGAAACTAATTTAGTTTCTGGGGGTTTTTCTTTAAAATATATAAAATTTAAATTGAGAAGAGCACTTGTAAAAATATAAAAATTATTATATAATATAACACTAGAAAAAACGAGAAATTATATAGGAAGGGAAAGTAGAAATGATAGTAAAACCAGAAATCCTAGAAGAATTATATATAGATGCTGGAACAGATAGAATGCAAAGAGCAAGAGACTATGTAAGTGCCAAAAAAGTAAATATATCTAAGGTAACATATGATGATAATAGTAATTTTGAAATCCGTTCTAAAGTAACAGGACATGGAGATGTCTATGATGTTTATATAAAAGTAGAAGATGGAGAAATAGAAGATGTAAGTTGTGATTGTCCAGATTATTATGAACACTATGGAACATGCAAGCACATCTTAGCGACAATGATAGAATTTAATCAAAATGAAAGTTATGTGCGTATTTTTGCAGGAAAAACAGAGGAAAAGCAAAATGACATAGATATGTACAAAAAATATCAAAAACAAGAAGAAAAATATCGTAATTTTAAGCAATTAATTCATACATTTTATCCAACGCACGAAGAAGAAACAAATTCAAGCCAAAGAACATTACCACATACAGTAAAGCTAGAGCCAAAGCTAATTTACAATACTTATTTAAAAACACTTAAACTAGAAATAAAAATAGGAGATAAGCAGTTATACAAACTAAAAAATTTTCCAGAATTTTATGATAGAATGCAAACAAAACAAGTATATCGATATGGAGCAAAATTAGAGTTTGTACACGAAGAAGATGCATTTGAACCCAATTCAATACCTCTTTTACACTATATTTTAAAGTATGCAGAAATTATAAAATATGCAAATGAAGCAACAAATTCATATAGCTATTATGGAAGAACAATGGAAGATGGATATATTACTATTTCAAATAGTGGAATGGATGAATTATTTGAGGTGCTAGAAGGAAGGCAAATTACATTCCAAAAGGAAGGCGCAGAAAGACAAATACTATTTTTAAAAGCTATGCCAGATATAAAATTTGAAATTGAACAAGAAGGAAAAAATGAATATGCATTAATTCCTAATATAGATATATACGAATACGAAGTGATAGAAGGAAAAACACACACATATTTTTTAATGGATAATATTTTATACGAATGTGACCAAAAGTTTAAAGATACAACTCTTAAACTTCTTCAAGTATATAGAAATAACTTTACAAATAGAATAGTATTCCCTAAGAAAGAATTATCAAGTCTATTTTCAGTAGTATTTCCAAAAGTAAGAGACAAAATTTTAACAGATAATTTAAATGAGGAAGAAACACAAAAGTATATACCAAAAGAATTATATGTAAAGGTTTATTTGGACTATAACGAAAGTGGATATATTACAGCAGACATAAAATTTGTATATGGTGACCAAGAATTCAATCCTTTACTAGAACAAGAATTAAACATACCAAGAGATATAACAAAAGAAGATGAGGTCTTAGAAATCTTTAGAAAATCTGGATTTATGTTAGAGGTTGAAAAAGCTAGATTAATATTAGTAAATGAAGATGCTATATATCAGTTTTTATCAATAGATATAGAAAATTACATGAGAAAATTTGAGGTTTTAGCAACAGATAATTTTAAACAAAAAGAAATAAAGAAACCAAAAATAGGAGCTTTAGGTGTAAGAATAGAAAATAATTTGTTAAACATAGACTTTTCTAATTTAGATTTTGACCCATCTGAATTAAAAGAGATTATGGAAAAATATCATTTAAAGAAAAAATTTCATAGACTAAAAGATGGAAGCTTTTTAAACTTAGAAGAAAATGATACTATAGAATTTTTAGATAGTATGACTGCAGGAATGGATATAACATATAAGGACTTAGAAAAAGGAGAATTAAGACTGCCAATATATAGAAGCTTGTATTTGGATAGAATGTTAGAAAACTTTAAAGATGCAGCAGTTACTAAAAATGAAGCATATCAAGATTTAATACACAAAATAGAAGATAAGGAATTTGGAGAAGAATGCAATTTACCTAAAAACTTAAATGCAGAACTTAGAAACTACCAAAAGACAGGTTATGAATGGCTTAAAGTTTTAAATAACTATGGATTTGGTGGAATTTTAGCAGATGACATGGGACTTGGAAAAACATTGCAGTTATTATCAGTTATTCTAGATTATGTACAAAATGAGAAAAATCCAAAACCAATAATGGTAGTGTGTCCAAGTTCACTTACATTAAATTGGCAAAATGAAATAGAAAAATTTACACCAGATTTAACATCAATTGTTATTCATGGAGGTGCAGAAGAGAGAAAAAGACAAATAAAAAGTATACCAAACAACAATATTGTAGTAACCTCATATGATTTGTTAAAACGTGATATAGACATATACAAAGAAATAAACTATGAATTTAAATTTATAATTGCAGATGAAGCTCAATATATAAAAAATAGTAATACTCAAAATGCTAAAGCTATAAAAGAGATTAATGCACAAACAAGATATGCATTAACAGGAACACCAATAGAAAACTCTTTATCAGAACTATGGTCAATATTTGACTTTATAATGCCAGGTTATTTATTTGGATATCGCAAATTTAAAGAATTATATGAAATGCCAATAGTAAGAGACGAAGATAAAATGGCAATGAAAAAGTTAAAAATGCTTATAGAACCATTTATTTTAAGAAGAATAAAGACAGAGGTTTTAACAGAACTACCAGATAAAACGATTACTGTATTAAATAATGAAATGCAAGATGAACAACAAAAAATTTATATGTCATATATGCAAAATGCTAAAAATGAGGCTATGGAAGAAATAAATAACAATGGATTTGAAAAGAGCCAAATAAAAATCTTAGCATTACTTATGAGATTAAGACAAATATGCTGTCACCCAGGATTGTTTTTAGAAGATTATAAAGGAGAGAGCAGTAAACTTAATCAGTGTATAGAAGTTATAAAAGATGCTGTAGAATCAGGACACAAAATATTACTATTTTCAAGCTATACGGGAATGTTCCAAATGATAGAAAAAGAGCTTAAAAAGGAAAATATAAAATATTGTAAGTTAACAGGTCAAACTAAAGTAGGAGAAAGAATTAAACTTGTAGATGAATTTAATGAAAATGAAAATTTAAAAGTATTTTTAATTTCATTAAAAGCAGGAGGAACAGGACTAAACTTAATAGGAGCAGATATGGTAATTCACTATGACCCTTGGTGGAATATATCAGCAGAAAATCAGGCTACAGATAGAACTTACAGAATAGGTCAAAAAAAGAATGTTCAAGTATATAAATTAATTACAAAAAATTCTATAGAAGAGAAGATATACGAATTACAAGAAAGAAAGGCAAAACTAATAGACAATATGCTTTCAACAAACGAAACATTCTTAAACAAGCTTTCTAAAGAGGAAATAATGGAATTATTTAAATAAAAAACGACGGCAAAATTTTTTGTCGCCGTTTTTCAAACTATTTCTTTCTTGAGAAAAAGTGAAATTTTTTATGTTCCCCATATTCAGCCTGAAATTGTTGAATCCAATAATGCTGATAGTAATTGTTATGGTTTGCAAGTAAATTTATGGCATTACGCAACTTATCGATGTTAGAGTCATCTACATATCGCGCAAATTTATAAATTGCACAAGCAGAATTAGAGGAAATAACCATCTCCTGCAACTCATTAATCTCAGTAACAGTAAAGCCAGGACAAATGCGATAGAGTTCAATTATAGAAATAATATTTTTGGAATCCATTATAGCCTGCTTAAATTTGTAAGGGTCTGCAGCAGGGAAATCTCTTAAAAAATATACCATTGAACTAGAATCAACGTGGCAATTTAGAATACAATTCTGCAATTTTACAATGTTAGCACCAGTAACATACTTAGCAAACATAGCAATATACCTACAGTCCTCAGGTTTACGACACAACGAAACGAACGCGTCTTCTACCTTTTTTGTATTACTTAAAACTCTCCTTGTGATAGCATAATTTGAAAGGTCTTTAATGTCTTTACAATCAAGCATCGCGTTATCAAGCTTTTTAAGCTGCGCATCTTTCAAATTAGGAAAGTCAGAAATAAATGAGGTAATAAACTCATAGCTTTTCAATTTTATGAGATTGTCGATTAATTCATCAACCGTATCGCCAAAAACATACTGTTTGATTGAGTTGACCTTAAAACTAATACCTAATTTTGAACAATTCCGAACTTTTTCTTCCATAAGAAAACCTCCTTAAAAAATAATTTAATGGACAATTTATACTTCTATAAAGGTAATTATAACAAATAACACATATTATGTCAAACAAAAATAAAAAATATATAGATTGAAAACAGTAAAAAAGTATGCTATCATAAGCATATAAATAGAATAAAGAGGAAGGGATTAATCAATTAACTAGATTAATAATTCTATATAATTGATTATACAAGAAAAAATGAAAGATTATATAACAATAATAGGTGCAGGTTTAGCAGGCTCGGAAGCGGCATACCAAATAGCAAAAGCTGGAATAAAAGTGAAATTATATGAAATGAAACCTGTAAAATTTTCAGGAGCACATAGCAACGAGAATCTAGCAGAAATAGTATGCAGTAATTCTTTTAAATCAAATTTACATACAAATGCATGTGGATTGCTAAAAGAAGAATTGAGAATGTTAGACAGTTTACTTATAAAAATAGCAGATGAAACTGCAGTACCAGCAGGACAAGCCTTAGCAGTAGATAGAGAAAAATTTTCACAAAAAGTAACAGAAATTTTAGAAAAAATACCAGAGATAGAAATAGTAAGACAAGAGGTAAGAAACATAGAAGAAATAGCAAAAGATGGGATAGTGATAATTGCGACAGGTCCATTAACTTCAGATGCTTTAGCACAGAAAATAAAGAAATTGACAGGAGAAAACGAGCTTGCTTTTTATGATGCCGCAGCTCCAATAATAGAAAAAGATAGTATAGATTTTAATATAGCTTTCTATGGCAATAGATATGATGAAGAAAGAGGAAAAGACGAAGATATAGAAATGTGGAAGGAAAGAATTAAAAATCAAGAGGCAAGCTATATTAATTTACCAATGAATAAAGAAGAATATGAAAGATTTACAGACGAATTAGTCAATGCAGAAATAGTAGAATTACATGAATTTGAGAAAAGAGAAATTTTTGAAGGATGTATGCCTATAGAAGTTATGGCAAAAAGAGGATTAGACACATTAAGATTTGGCCCTTTAAAACCAGTAGGATTTACAGACTTAAGAACAGGAAAAAGACCATATGCAGTAGTGCAATTAAGACAAGATAACAGTGAAGGTACAATATACAATATGGTAGGTTTTCAAACAAATTTAAAATATGGAGAGCAAAAGAGAGTGTTTTCACTAATCCCAGGATTGCAAAACGCAGATTTTGTAAAATATGGAGTAATGCATAGAAATACTTTTATAAATTCACCTAAACTATTAAATAACACATATCAAATGAGAGATGACAATAATATATATTTTGCAGGACAGATAACAGGAGTAGAAGGATACGTAGAATCTATTAGCTCTGGAATGGTGGCTGCAAAAAATGCAATAGAGCAATATAAAAATACTAATAAAAAAGTAGTATATCCAAAGCAAACAATGATAGGAGCATTAGCAGACTATATTTCTACTGACAAAGAAAACTTTCAACCAATGAATGCTAATTTTGGAATATTACCAAGTCTTGAAGAAAAAATAAAAGATAAGAAAATAAAATATGGAAAACTTGCTGATATAGCTATTAACAAATTAAAAGATATGATATAAAGATAAGTGTATAGAGTAAAGAAATAAAATTTGTTACTATAGATAAGAATATCATTACCTAAACATATCATTCGTATATCCTAAAATAGCTTAAAAAAGGTTCAAAGTAGGAAATAGAAATTATTCAACGATGATTTACATAATCAAATAAAATGTTTGCAAAATTTGTAATTATATGGTAGAATAAAAAGAGATTGTGTCATGGAGGAAAAATGATGTATATAGAAGAGAATATAAAAAAAGAAATGAAATCTAAATTGAAAGAAATTGAAAAATTAGAAAGGAAAATAAGAAAAGCAGAAGGAAAAAAATTAGATGATTTATTAGAAGAAAAACATAGACTAGAAAAAGAGTATGAAGATACCAAAAGGAAGATGGTAAAAGAATATAACGACACTGTAGATGAAATAAGAAAGCAATTTGATAAAAAAATAGAAGGATTAAAAGAAAAATATAATTCCGAAGATAAAAGAGACGAATTAAATGAAAAAATAAAAAGTATAAAAGAAAAATTAAATGAGAAAACAGATGTGGCTAAAAAGGAATTAGCACAAATTGGAATAGCAGTAGAAAATATTTTCCCAGAAGAAATTACAGAAGAGACAAAACAACAAGAAAAGCATGGTGTATTAATAGAATATTATGCTAAAAGTAATTTATATATGGCTACCAATGTTGCCAATAGAGATATTGTTTTTAAAGAAAGAAATGAACAAAACGAAGAATGGGAAAAGACAGGATTAGTATCCAAAATTAAAGGAAATCTAAACGTAGATATTGCAAGTTTACTATTAAAATATGATAGAAAATTAGGACAAAAAGAATTAAGCAAATATGTAAAAACAGTAGTTAATAACCATTTAGATAAAGAAGAAATGAAAGAAAAACTAAAAGAAGAAAATATAAAAATAGTATATAATTTAAATGGATTATATGATACAAGACTAAAAGGTTATGATGAAAAAGAAGAAATTTATACTCCAGAAGAGCGTGAACAAATATTTAAAGAAGCAAGTGAAACTAAAAAAGCTGGAATTGCTAAAGTAAAAATGAATATAAAAACACGTGCTTTGAGATTGAAAGAAAAAGTGTTTAATAAAGTACACTCAAAAGTAGCATTACCACAAGGTAAAACTTTAAGATTGCAAGAACCAACTATTGAAGACAGCAAAAAATTAGATGAAGACGAGATTCAATATCAACAAATAAGAGAAGAAATAGATAAAATGTATCAACAGAAAAAGGAAGAACTAAGTAGAAAATGCTTAGAAGAAAAAGAAAAGGAAAATAGACAGGTAGAACAAGAAGATTCAGGACTAGAAATAAAGGACAATTTAGTAAATGACCAAGAAAACATGGAAGAAGTTATAAAATACGTTGAAGAAGATAAATTTTGTCAAAATTTTATAAATAATTCATGCACTGATAAAGAAACAGCAAGAGAAATGATGATTGGATTAAAAAGAGCACAATTAGAGAACGAAAAAGCCGAAAAGAAAGAAGAAAATGCAGAAATAGAAAAATAAGCTATAAGCTGTAGACGATAAAAGTGAAACCATATGAAATAAAAAGTCTATGAAAAATAGATTTGAAGAAAGGAATGAAATTTAATATGGAAGAAAAGAAAGATAGAATGCAAATATTAATTGAAAATTACGAGAGATTTAACAAAGAAGCACACGAGGCTGATGAATATGAAAAAGAATGGTATGAAAGCGAAAGAGAAGCATTTAAACAACAATTAATAAAGCAAGAAAGAATAGAAAAATTAAAAATGCAAATAGAAGCAAATAAGACCAAAAGACAAATGAAAAGAAAAATACAAAATGAAATCGATAGCTTAGAAGAAGAAAGAGAATTTAGTGATAATGTAGAAAAATTAGACAAAAGAGTAGCAAATTTAAAAGAAAAACTTAAAGCTGTTGATGAAAAAATAGATACTATTTTAGCAAAACATGAAAATGAAATGCTAGATAAGTTAAATTCATTAGGTATAACTGATAAAGAAATGAAAGTTGAAAGAAATATAGTAGATGGAAAAATAGTAATAAAAAAACCAGAAAATAGAGTAACAAGAAAAGTAAAAACATTATTATCAAGAGCTAAAAAATTCAACAAGAAAAAAACTTTTAAAGATACAATAAAAGATAGATTAAAGAAAATATTACAAAAAGTAAAAAGCATTAGAAAAAATAAAGAAGATTTGGAAGAAAAAATAGTAGAAGAAACTCAAAGACAAATAGATGAACAAGACAGCAACAAAGAAGAAACAAGTAAAACTAAAAAAGAAGAGAAAAACGAAGAAACAAATCAAATAGAAAATGAAAATCAAAGTAAAGAGAAAAAAGATAGAGCAACAAGCGAAGAAAAGAAAGAAGAAGCAAATCAAACAAAAAATGGAGAGCAAAAAGAAAGCAAAGAAGCAAGTAACAAAGAAAACAATAATGAAAATCAAATCTTAAAAGATTCATCAGAAAAATCAGACAATAAGAAAGAACAAGATAATAAACAAAAGGATATAACTGTAAAATTTGATATAAAAACAGGTACATATGTGTTAATAGATGAACAAGGGTACAAATATGAAAAAAATATTAATGATAAATTATTAAATAAAAAGGCAAGAAACGCATTTGCTGTAGAAATATTAGAAGAATATTTTGAAAAACCAGATGTTGAAGATATAGAAACAGCAAAAAAAGTAGCATCAAAAGCAGACATCAACTTATACTCGTTATATGAGCAATATGATAAAGAAAATGGAACAGATTATGCAAGAAACTATTTAGGTTCAGTATGCTATGCAGAAAAAGAAAGCATGCCAACCAAAGTAATGTATGATTTAACAAAAAGAGAAACAAACTCGAAAGAAAATGTAAAATTAAGCTGGAAGGATAAAAGATTAATAAAGAAAATGGCAGAACAACACGGTGAAATGCAAATTGCTGATGTTAATGAAGAGCCTAAAATTAGTATATGGAAAAAACTTGCAATAGGTTTAGGATTAGCTGGAGGAATAACAGCTTTAGGAGCTGGTGCAGCAACATTAGCTAATAATGCGGAGCCAAAAGCAAAACAGGAAAAAAATGTAGAAGTAGTAAATTGGGAAGACATACAACCTAAAAAGCCAACATTAAGAGAAGAGTTAAAAGTTGATTTAGATGCTCAAAAAGAAAATAAGGAAACATTAAATAAAGATGTACAAACAGAAGAACAAATTGTAAACAATGTTGGAGTAGGAAGCAAGGCAGAATTAGACGAAGGAACATACTATTATAGCAGTGAATTTGCAAAACCAACAGGTAAAATGGAAAATAGAAACGATAAAACAGTAGAAATTGAATATATAGCAGCTGTAGGAGAAGACGGAAAATACAAGTGCTGTGCAGTAAATGGAGATATAGAAAAAATAAAGAAAGAATTTCCAGGAGCTAAAATAATGGTTGCAATAAAAAATTCTGAATCTGATTTAGGATGGATGGAATATGACGGCGATGTAAAAGAAGCATTTGAAAAATATGCAAGAAAACAAGCTCAAGAACAAGAATTAAATAGTGCTAAAAGCATGAATCATATTGCAGAAGAAAGATAAAATAAGTATATTTACACATCGAAATAAATTTAAAAAGAGAGGCAAATAATAAGGCTAAACGTTGAGACTAGTAAGCGAAAAAAGCTTAAAAAATAAAACCAAATGTGTAAACTAGTAGACCAAAAAGCTTAAAAATAAAAAACAATATTGTGACTAGAAGCAAAAAAACTTAAAAAATGAAAAACAAATAGTGTGACAAGTAAGCCAAAAACTAAAAAATAAAACCAAATGTGTAAACTAGTAGACCAAAAAGCTTAAAAATAAAAAACAATATTGTGACTAGAAGCAAAAAAACTTAAAAAATGAAAAACAAATAGTGTGACAAGTAAGCCAAAAACTAAAAAATAAAACCAAATGTGTAAACTAGTAGACCAAAAAGCTTAAAAATAAAAA
>ERZ827452.1073-NODE-1073-length-29605-cov-8.724805_pt1 | contig 29605 bp, 29 predicted proteins | sample MGYA00519866_ERZ827452 | MGnify/ENA primary metagenome ERZ827452 (study PRJEB31778, sample SAMEA3449307) | human gut metagenome | biome: human gut; feature: human-associated habitat; material: faeces | place: United Kingdom | collected 2010/2012 ... | reverse complement strand
GGGGCCGCAACAGGCGCGAGTGCGGGAAGTCTGCGCTGGCCCATGCGGAGCTGGAGGCCATCGCCGAGGCGTGCAAAACCCTTGGCGGCTGGCGGCTTTGGCAGTGTGCGCTATATGTCACGCTGGAGCCGTGCCCGATGTGCGCCGGCGCCATTTTGAATGCGCATATTCCGCGCGTTGTCTGGGGTGCAGCCGACCCGAAAACGGGCGCAGCCGGTTCTCTGGTCGATCTGCTGCACATGCCCGGCTGCTTCCAGCCGGAGGTCACGAGCAGCGTGCTCAGCGGCGAATGTGCCGCGCTGCTCACCGATTTTTTCCGCGCGCTGCGAAGATCGCGCGCGGAAGCGAAGAAAGGAATCATCGATGCGTTATAAAATCACCGCTGACAGCACCTGCGATCTCGGCAGGGATCTAATCGAACGATATGACATTGGCATTCTCCCGCTCTATGTGCAGCTGGGAGAGAAAACATACCGTGACGGCATTGACATCCAGCCGGACGACATCTACGCCCATGTGGCGGCGGGCGGCGGACTGGCCACAACGGCAGCAGTCAATCTGGCGGACTATGTCCGCGCGTTCACCGAGCTGTCCGACCGATACGACTTCGTCATCCACGTGAACATCTCGTCGGACTTCTCATGCAGCCATCAAAACGCGAAGCTGGCCGCGGCCGATCTGCCGAATGTCTACGTGGTCGATTCGCGCAACCTCTCCACCGGGCAGGGCCACATCGTGCTCGAGGCCGCGCGCATGATCGAAGAGGGAACGGGCCTCGATGAGATCAAAGCGCATCTCCTTTCGAGAAGACCGCACATGTGCCAGTTTTTCACGGTCGACGACCTTGCGTACTTAAAGCGCGGCGGCCGCATTTCGAGCGCGACGGCACTGATCGGCACGGTGCTGAGCATCAAGCCGATTTTGTGCGGTGACGAGACGGGGCACATCGTCTCCTGCGGCAAGGTGCGCGGCATGAAGCGCGCCTATCAGGAGCTTGCGAATTATTACGACGGCCGCGCGCTCGACAAGAGCGAGATGCTCGGCATCGCCCACGCGGACAATGAAGAGGGCGCGCAGGCGCTCATCGCGCTGCTGCGGGACAAGGGCTTCACCGGCGAATGCCTGAACGTGGTCTACGAGCCCGTCACCGGCGCCCACGTCGGCCCGGGAACGGTGGCGCTGTTCTTCTACGGCACGGAAAAGTGAATATGGGAACCGCCCGAAGACTCTCCCTTCGGGCGGTTTTTATGGTAGACTTTGCGCAAAAGGTCTGATATGATGACGAAAGAGAGATTTTGAGAGAAAAATGGGAGGGGTTTATGAAAAAATCGTGGCTCATCAGAGCGCTGCTGCTCACCGCGTATTGCGTACCGTTTGCATTTTTCTCTGTGAAGGGTGATATTACTTCGGGGACGATGCTGTATTACGGTGTGATGATCGTCAGCTTTGTGATTTTGTACCGCTGCGCGCTGAAAACAAACAACGTTCCAATCATTTTTATCGGGAATATACTGAGCTTTATTTCTTCTTATTTGACGGCAAAGCTGTCGCAGTTAGACCCGATGGAATGGTACTGTAAGCCGTTTACATCTCACTCTCTGATCGTCGCAATATCGGTCGCGTCCCTCATCATCCATGCGATCATCGTATGGAGAAGAGGCAGAAAGCAGAGGAACGCACAGGGGTGTGACAGAACATGAAGAAACACAAAAAAGCGATGATCGCACTGCTGATCGTAGCCCTGTTCGGTATGATATTGGCCTGCATTTCTTCCCATCCTTTTGTTTCACGCAGGTGCGAGGTGCCGGAGGAGTATGTCGCTGAGATCCGCGCGCAGTCGGTGGGAGTTTACGCAAAGAAAGTGCCCTTGCTGCCGATTTACATTTCCATCGAGCAGTTTTCAGCGGGACGGGCCTATTATACGGTTCACTATTTCCCGTTTGGAACGCTTGGCATGTCCTATAGTTTGACCGACGGATTTTGCCAGGAAAATCCGTTGACGGGCCTGCAATAAGATGAATCGGCAGAACCGGCTGTTTTTCCACTGGATTTTTGCGCACGCTTCTGTTATGATAAACGCCAAAGAAACGCCATGGATCGGCATTTTATCAGACCGTCAGCAAAGGAGAAACAAATATGGAAACGATACAGGCCATCAGAAGCAGAAGAAGCATCCGTAAGTACCAGCCAAAACCCGTTCCGCACGAGGTCATCGAGCAGATCGTCGCGGACGCGGCCTACGCCCCCTCATGGAAGAATACGCAGATCGCGCGCTATGTGCTCGTCGAGGACCGCACGACGATCGACAAAATGGCAGAGGAGATGGTGCTTGATTTCAAGCTGAACGAGAAGACGCTTAAAAACTGCCCCGCCGTTATGGTGCTTACCTATGTGACCGGCCGCTCGGGCTACGAGCGCGACGGCTCGTTCTCGACGCCGAAGGAGGCGGGCTTTGAGATGTTCGACGCGGGCATCGCCGCGCAGACATTTTGTCTTGCCGCGTGGGAGCGCGGCGTCGGCACGGTCATCACGGGCTACTTCGACGAAGAGAAGATCACGAGACTTTTGAACCTGCCGGAGAATCAGAAGGTCGGCTGTGTTATCGGTTTTGGCTATCCCGATGAGGAGCCCGCCGCGCCGAAGCGCAAGAGCGTGGAAGATTTGCTGACGTACAAATAAAAAGCTGCAAGCGCCCGAGGAAAATGCCCTCGGGCGCTTTTTCGCTGGATTCGGACAATGCTTTCTGGTAAAATAAGCAGTATAAAAATATAGAAAAATGAGAGATATGGAGGCCATAAGATGAAAAAATACAGCTTATCGGTTATTTGCGTAGTGCTTTTTGCCCTGCTGGCTGGATGCGGCAACAAGGAAACGTCAAACATAACGGTCGATTATGGCGATTCGGCTGTCTACACAGAACAGGATATGGATGATGCGATAAAGGTGATCGAAGAGATGATCGGTTCGTGGGAAGGCTGCGAATTACATAGCATTTCATATTCGTCAGATGACGTCTGCACGGATGAAAAGAACCTTTCGTGGATGAATGATTTGGAAAAGGCAAATGACAACGATCTGGCTTTTACACAATGCATCATGTTCGACAGCAGCTTTCGCTCTCCGAAAGAGGGCGGCGGAGCTTGGGAGCCGGACACGGAATACACATGGTCCTGGTGGTTGGCTCGCAGCGATGGCGGGGAATGGAAACTGATGACTTGGGGATATTAAAGTGCTTCCCGGTTTGAGGCTCGTATTTCCGACGGCACAAAGGGTATGCTTTTCGCGCTTTCTGCAAATCCTACCGGAAAGGACTTTCGGGAGGACTTTGCCATGAGAAGCGAAACGAAACCCTCGCAGGACGAGGAGAAAAACGGGCAGGAGCCGCTGCTGCCGCCCATTCAGCCGGTCATCGACTTCGGCTCGGTCGTCATCAAAAATAGCCGCGCGGCCATCCACTGCCTGACGATCGCCGGACAGATCGAGGGCCACATGCAGCTGCCGAACACGCAGAAGGCGACGAAATACGAGCATGTGCTGCCGCTGCTGGCGTATTTAGAGGAGAGCAAGGACATCGACGGCGTTTTGTTCCTGCTCAACACCGTCGGCGGCGATGTGGAGGCGGGGCTTGCCATCGCCGAGCTCATCTCAGGGATGAAAAAGCCGACGGTCTCGCTTGTGCTTGGCGGGGGACACTCCATCGGCGTGCCGCTGGCCGTCGCGCCGATGGTGACGATGATCGCGCCGTCGGCGTCGATGACCATCCATCCCGTGCGCACGAGCGGCACGATCATCGCCGCACCCCAGACGTACCAGTATTTTGAGCGCTTGCAGGAGCGCATTGTGCGCTTTGTGACGAAAAACTCACGCATCGGGCGCGACGAGTTTCTGCGCTTGATGATGGACACACAGGACCTCGCCTCTGACGTCGGCAGCGTGCTCTACGGGGAAGAAGCAGTGGCCTGCGGCCTCATCCAGCGCATCGGCAGCCTCTCCGACGCGCTCGACGCGCTGTATGTGCTCATTGACGAAAAGAAGAGGTAAAAAGCCTCGCAGAGTTGCGTGCCGCGCACGGCACGCAATCAATTCAAATCCGTTTTCTGCCGCGACATGTGCGCCCTCCAGAGGGGCTTCTCTTGCCCGCTGCGGGGCAATTCACCTTCTGGCAGAAAACACTTTGCGCGGAGCGGAAAACGGTGAAGCGCCGTCTGTGACGGAAACAGCAAGCCGTTTTCGAGGAAGCGGCACGATTGGCGCGCCTGAAAGGGCGCGGGAATCGTAATGCCGCGACGGTGCAATGTCGCAGACGCCCTTTGGGCGGCAAGGCACGAAGCGCAGCGAAACTTTCTCAAAAAAGCTGCCAAGGCAGCTTTTTTGAAGACAAAGAAAGACGCCTTCGGGCGTCTTTTTGCGCTTTGTTTATCGAATCCACTTGAAAAGGCGGCGGAAAAATGGTATATAGTATTAGTCAAAATGTGTCATTATACCCTTATCGTGGGGGATGACGCCTTTTTCCAAGGAGGATATCGCTCGTGTACTTAAAGGCATTGGAGATCCAAGGGTTCAAGAGCTTCCCGGACAAGACGGTGCTCAACTTCGGTGAGGACATCACCGCCATCGTCGGGCCGAACGGAAGCGGCAAATCGAATATTTCGGACGCCATCCGCTGGGTCATGGGCGAGCAGTCGAGCAAGTCGCTGCGCGGCGTGAAGATGGAGGATGTCATTTTCGGCGGCACGGAAACGCGCAACCAGATGGGCTTTGCGCAGGTGACGCTCGTGCTCGACAACACCGAGCACATCTTCCCCAGCATGGAGGAGACCGAGGTCGCCGTCACGCGCCGGTACTACCGCAGCGGCGAATCGGAATACTACATCAACAAGCAGTCCGTGCGCCTGCGCGATGTGAACGAGCTGTTCATGGACACTGGCATGGGCCGCGAGGGCTATTCCATCATCGGTCAAGGCCGCATCGACGAAATACTCTCGCAGAAGAGCGGCGACCGCCGCGAGATCTTTGAAGAGGCGGCGGGCATTTCACGCTTCCGCTACCGCAAGGAGGAGACGGAACGTAAATTGGAGCGCACGGAAGAAAACTTAGTGCGCATCAACGACAAGATCGCCGAGCTGGAATTGCAGGTCGAACCCCTGCGTGCGCAGGCAGAGACGGCGAAGCAGTATCTTATCTACCGCGACGAACTGCGCCTTTTGGAAATTTCCGTGTGGCTTGAAAATCTGGAAACGCTCAAGACGAACGCCATCAAGCTCGACACCGACCTGTCGCTCGCGCGCGAGGAGCTCAAAAAGGCGAACGCGGATTTAGAGGCGCTGTACGCTGCGTCCGAGCAGTTCTCCGCGCGCATCCACGAGAATGACATCGCGCAGGAGGAAAAGCGCGCGCAGCTCTCGGAGCTCGACGCGCAGGTCAAAGAGCAGGAATCTGCCGTCGCAGTGCTGCAAACGGGCATCGCGCACAACGAAGAGAACATCGCACGCGTGGAGGAGGAACTCAGAAGCCAGTCTGACCGCGTGGGATCGATGGATGCGCAGATTGCGCAGCAGCGCGCGCGTATCGAAGAGCTGGAGAGAAGCAAAAACGAAGTCGAAACGGCGCTCTCCGAGCTTTTGAAGCAGGCGGAGGAGCTGTCGAAAAACGCGGGCGAGGCCGCAAGCGAGGCCGAGACCCTGCGCGCTCGCGAGGCGCTCGCCCTGTCCGCCGCGGCGGACAGCCGCGCGGAAGTTGCCGCCCTGCGCTCGACGCTTTCGGAAATGGACGAGCGCGAGAGCGCCATCGCCGCCGAGCAGGAGAGCGGGGAGGCTCAGCTTTCTGAAACGCGCAAAAGCGCTGCGGAGAACCGCCGCGCGCTCGAAAGTGCGCAGGAGGAAGCCGACGCCATCCGCAACATCATCGCCGGTCACACGATGAAGATGCAGGGGCGCGTCGAGCGCGAGAAGGAGACGGGCGAGCAGCACGTTTCCCTCACGATGGAGATGAACAACTTAGACTCCCGCATCCGCCTGCTCGACGAGATGGAAAAGGAGTACGAGGGCTTCAACAAGGCGGTGCGCACGGTCATGCAGGCGTCGGAGCGCAAGGCGCTGCGCGGCGTGCGCGGGCCGGTCGCCAACCTGATGAAGGTCGGCAAAAAATACGCCGTCGCGATCGAGATCGCGCTCGGCGCGGGCTTGCAGAACATCGTCGTCGAGCGCGAGGAGGACGCGAAGAGCGCCATCCAACTCTTAAAGCAGCGCGACGGCGGACGCGCGACGTTCCTGCCGCTCTCGTCGATCCGCGGCGAGGCGCTGCGCGATGCGCGCGTGCAGAACGAGTACGGCTACGTCGGCCTTGCGAGCGAGCTGGTGGAATACGACCGCGAATACGACGGCATTTTCAAGAATCTGCTCGGCCGCACGGTCGTGGTCGAGGACCTTGACTGCGGCATCACGATCTCGCGCCGGTTTTCGAACGCGTTCCGCATCGTGACGCTCGACGGCCAGGTTTTGAACCGCGGCGGCTCGATGACGGGCGGCTCGATCTCTCGCAGCGCAGGCATTCTGAGCCGCGCAGGCGAGCTGCGCGAGCTGACGGCGCGGCGCGGCAGCCTTGCCGAAAAGCTCGACCTTGCCGCCAAGGCCGCCGAGGACGCCAAGCGCGAGCTTGCCAAAGCGCGCTACGAGCTGGAGGTCGCACAGGGCCAGCAGCGCGCGGCGGAGGACGCCGTGCTCAAATTGCAGGGCGATAAAAATCATTATGACTTATTGCTCTCGTCGCTGCGCGAGCGGCTCGAGAGTTTGGATACCGAGCGCGAGACCATCGCGCGCCGCCGCGGCGAAGTGAAGCGCGTGGCGGAGGAAAAGGAAGCGCTCGCGCTTTCGCAGGAGAAGGAAGCGGGCGAGCTGCGTGCACAGGCGGAAAAGAGCCTTTCCGGCCAGAGCGAGCTGCTGCGTTCGACCTCGCGCCTCGGCGACGAGATCGCCGAGAAAAAGAGCGTACTCGCAGGCTATGCCGCCGAGCGCGAGACGACGGAAAAGTCGCTCGCAAGTTTGGAGGGCCTGCGTGCTCAGATGCAGGGCGACGAGCAGAGCAGAAAAGCGCTCATCGAGCAGTACAGGGCCGCGAGCGAGCAGTCGCAGCGCGAGATCGGCACACATGAGACTGAGATCGCCGCGCTGAGCGGCAAAATGACGGAAAAGCGCGCCGAACTCGAAGCGCTCTCCAAAGCGAAGCTCGCGCTCGAAGCCGAGCGCAGCCAGAGCGACCGCCGCGGCCGCGAGCTCAACGAAAACGTGCTCAACGTCGAGCGCAGCGTCAGCAAGCTTGAACAGAAGCGCGCGACGAGCGCGATGGAGGAGCAGCAAATTCTCGACAAGCTGTGGGAAAACTACGAGCTGTCGCACTCCGCCGCGCAGGAGCAGCGCATCGAGCTCGAGAGTGTCGCCAAGGCGAGCCGCCGCATCGGCGAGCTCAAGCGCGCCATCAGCGGTCTTGGCGCGGTCAACGTCGGCGCGATCGAGGAATTCGAGCGCGTGAATACGCGCTACACTTACCTCACGACCCAGCGCGACGATGTGGAAAAGGCGAAGGGTGAGCTTGTCGGCGTGATCGACAGCATCACAAGCGAGATGACCGTCATCTTTAAAGAACAGTTCGCGCTGATCCGCGAGAGCTTCCAGGAGACGTTTTTGGAGCTGTTCGGCGGCGGCAAGGCCACGCTCGAGCTCGAGGATGAGAACGACGTGCTCTCCTGCGGCATCGAGATCAAGGTCCAGCCGCCGGGCAAGGCGCTCAAGACGATCACGCTGCTCTCGGGCGGCGAAAAGGCGTTCGTTGCCATCGCGCTGTACTTCGCCATCCTGAAGGTTCATCCGACGCCGTTCTGCGTCATGGATGAGATCGAGGCGGCGCTCGACGAGCCGAACGTGGTGCGCGTGGCGAATTACATGCGCCGCATCACGAGCAAAACGCAGTTTATCGTCATCACGCACCGCCGCGGCACGATGGAGGCAGCGGACGTCCTTTACGGCGTCACGATGCAGGAGCGCGGCGTGAGCAAGGTGCTGACGATCAATATGAACGACATGGCGAAGGAACTCAACATTAAGGAATAAAGCGCGAGGAGAAACAAATGGGTATTTTTGCAAAGATCAAAAAGGCATGGTTCGACACCATCGTGTGGGAGACCATTGACGACGAATTCTATGACGAGCTTGAGGACAGCCTCATTATGGCCGATCTCGGCGCAACGGTCGCGCACGACGCGGTGAAAAAGCTGCGCGACGTCGTGTACCAGAAGAGCATCCAGCGCGGCGACGATGTGAAGCAGGCGCTGCGCGATATTTTGATTGAAAAGCTGAACGTGGGCGACACCGCGCTTGACCTGTCGACCAAGCCGAGCGTCGTGCTGGTCATCGGCGTGAACGGCGTGGGCAAGACCACGTCCATCGGCAAGATCGCCCACCGTCTGAAGGGCGAGGGCAAGCGCGTACTGCTGTGCGCGGCGGACACGTTCCGCGCGGCGGCGGCGGATCAGCTTGAAATTTGGGCAAACCGCGCCGAGTGCGAGATCGTCCGCTCGGTCGAGGGCGCGGATCCCGGCGCGGTGCTGTTCGACTCGCTCGCCGCGGCGAAGGCGAGAGGTGTCGACGTCGTCCTCTGCGACACGGCGGGCAGACTTCACAACAAGGTGAACCTGATGAACGAGCTCTCGAAGCTCCGCAAGATCATCGACCGCGAGACGCCGGACGCCGCGAAGGAAACGCTTTTGGTGCTCGACGCGACGACGGGGCAGAACGGATTGCAGCAGGCCAAGGTCTTCCGCGAGACGGCGGGTCTGACGGGCATCATCCTGACGAAGCTCGACGGCACGGCCAAAGGCGGCATCTGCGTTGCCATCGCGCAGGAGCTGAGCGTGCCGGTGAAGTACGTCGGCCTCGGCGAGGGCATCGACGATCTCCAGCCGTTCAACGCGGAGGAATACGTCAAGGCGCTCATCTGATGGGAAAATCATAAACCTGCGAGACAATAAGGAGACGAATATGGAAATCACTTCTGTTTGCCCCTATTGCGGAAAGGAAATGCGAGATGGAGCCATCCCTGTCTTGCGTGATATTCACTGGTGTCCAAGAGGTGAGGACGGCATGCTCAAAGACGGATTTGGCGACGAGAAGGAACAGGTCTGGCTTGGCAGAGCGGGGCTGTTAGGAGATTATTACACGCCCGCCCGTTACTGTGAGAGCTGCAAGGTGGTCATCGTGCCCGTGCCGGAGATCGAGTGGCCGCTCGATAAGCTCGACAAAAAGTTCACGGCATGGCAGGAAAAGATGAGCGCGCAGCGCGAAGAGCGCAAGGCGCAGCGTGAGGAAGAAAAGCGCGAAGAAAAGAGCAGAAAAAGACGGGAAAAGGACCCGTGGGAGGTTTGACGATGAAATTTGTTTTGGCAACGCAGAACCCCAAGAAATTGAAGGAAATGAGCGCTATTCTGGGCGAGCTCGGCGTGGAGGTCGTGTCGGAGGCCGACCTCGGCGTAAAGATCGAGGTGGAGGAAACGGGCGAGACCTTTGCCGAGAATTCGCTTCTCAAGGCCAAGGCCGTCATGGAGGCGACGAAGCTGCCCGCCATCGCGGACGATTCCGGCCTCTGCGTGAACGCCCTCAACGGCGGCCCGGGCGTTTACAGCGCGCGCTTTGGCGGCGAGGGGCTGGACGACACCGGCCGCTACCGCCTGCTTTTGCAGATGCTGCACGGTCAGGCCGACCGCCGCGCCAACTTCCACACGACGATCACCTGCGCGTTCCCGAACGGCGACGTCTTGCAGGACGACGGCGAGGTCGAGGGCACGATCGCGTTCGCGCCGATGGGCGAAAACGGCTTCGGCTACGATCCCGTGTTCTTCGTGCCTGACAAGCGGAAGACCTTTGCACAGCTTTCGGCAGAAGAAAAGGCGGAGATTTCGCACCGCGGCAAGGCACTGCGGGCATTCAAGGAAACGCTCAGGAATTATCTTGCGGAACATCAATAAAAAGGATAAGGAAATACTATGGAATTAAGCAGCAAACAGCGCGCGTATCTGCGCAGCCTTTCCAATGACCTCGACGTGATCGTTCACATCGGCAAGGACGGCATCGGCGACAACCTCGTCAAGCAGGCGAACGACGCGCTGGAGGCGCGTGAGCTCATCAAGTGCCGCGTGCTTGAAAACAGCATGCTCACCGCGCGCGAGGCGTGCGACGAGCTGAGCGCCTTGACGCGCAGCGAGCAGGTGCAGGTCATCGGCACGAAATTCGTGCTCTACCGCCCCTCGCACAAAAAGGACAAGAAGGACAAGATCGTGCTGCCCAAGGCAGCGAAGAAGACCGTGTAAAAGAGAAAAAGAGGTCGAACAAACTTGAAGATCGGAATTTACGGCGGCAGCTTCAACCCGCCGCATCTGGGTCATATGGCCGCGGCCGAGAGCGCGGCAAAATATTTAGGGCTCGACGAGCTCCTGCTCATCCCGGCGGGTATCCCGCCGCACAAGATGCTCTCTGCCGACGCGGCGGGGGCGGAGGACCGCCTTGCGATGACGCGCCTGATGGGCGAGCAGATCGCGCTCGACACGGGCGTAAAGGTCACAGTCTCCGACATGGAGATCGCGCGCGGCGGTAAGAGCTACACCGCGGACACGCTGCGCATCCTGCATGAGGAGCATCCCGACGACGAGTTGTGGCTTCTGATGGGGACGGACATGTTTTTGACGTTCCAGTACTGGTATAAGCCGGACGAGATCGTGCGGTATGCGGGCCTGTGCGCCTTTGGCCGCACGAAAAAAGACGGCGAGGAGCTTTTCGCCCCGCAGCGCAAGTACCTCGGCCAGCGCTTTCCGGGCAGCCGCGTCGTGACGATGACGCTGCCGAACCTTGTCGACGTCTCGTCGACGGAGCTGCGCGCGCGCATCCCGAAGAGGGAGACGGATGGGCTTCTGGCCCTCGCGGTGCTGGGATATATTTACCGCAAGCATCTTTATGGAACAAATCTCAATTTAGAACGTCTAACCTTAGAGGACCTGAGACCCATCGCGCTCTCCTACCTCAAGGCCAAGCGCATCCCGCACGTGCTCGGCACCGAGCAGACGGCCAAGGCGCTCGCGGAAAAGTACGGCGCGGACGTCGAAAAGGCGCGCTTTGCCGCGCTTCTGCATGACTCGACCAAGCGTCTTTCGATGGAAGAGCAGCTCGCGATGTGCGAGCACTACCACATCGAACTCGACGAGCTGGAGAAAAAGGCGCTCAAGCTGCTGCACGCCAAGACCGGCGCGGCGCTCGCGCGCGACGTGTTCGGCGCGGATGACGAGATTTACAACGCGATCCTGTGGCACACGACGGGCAAGGCAAATATGACGTTACTTGAAAAGGTCATCTACCTTGCCGATTACATCGAGCCGAACCGCGACTTCGACGGCGTGGAGGATCTCCGCAAGGTCGTGTGGGAGGATCTGGACAAGGGCCTTGAAATGGGCCTTGCCATGACCGTGGAGGAAATGGAGCAGATGGGCAACCCCGTTCACCACAACACGCTGCAAGCGCTGGAATATCTGAGAGGACATACCCATGAGTGATCAAAGAGAGATTTACGAGAGAGACAGGGAAGACCCCTATTACGAGGGGCGGCACACGCACCGGAAAGAGGGCTTTTTCGAGCGCAACTGCGACGAGGCCTGGGAGCAGGTCAAGGAGACCTTTTCCCACCCAGGGAGGCTCTTTGCCAAGGTGCTGCTCATCGCGCTGCTGTGCGGTGTGGTCGCCGGCGGCAGCTATCTGCTGAAAATCCGCGCGCCGGAGCTGCCGAGCAAGGACACTGACAGCAAGAATAACAATAGTGAGCAGATCGACGATATCGACTATGGCGACGGCGTGCGCCCGAAGGCGGGCGGCGAGCGAAAGAGCAAGGATTTCTACACCGTGCTCATTCTCGGCCGCGATACGGGCGGCGGCGGCAACACCGACACGATGCTGCTCGCGAGCTATGACGTGACGAACCAGAAGGCGACCGTCATGTCCATCCCGCGCGACACGATGGTCAACGTCCCGTGGGATATCAAGCGTATCAACTCCGTCTACAACTACTACGGCGGGGGCGAAAAGGGCATCAAGGCGCTTTACAAGGAGATCGCCCAGCTCGTCGGCTTTGAACCGGACTATCAGGTCGTTGTCGAATGGGACGCCGTCGGCGAGATCGTGAAGGCCATGGGCGGCGTCTATTACGATGTGCCGCGCAACATGAACTACGACGACCCCTATCAGGACCTGCACATCCACCAGACGAAGGGTTACCGGCTTCTCAGCGGCAGCGACGTGATGCAGGTGCTGCGTTACCGCCACGACACCGACTCGCGCTACGGCTACGCCGACGGTGACCTTGGCCGCATCAAGACGCAGCAGTCGCTTTTAAAGGCGATGATCGAGCAGCTTTTGCAGCTCAAGAACGTGACGAAGATCGGCGACTTTGCCCGCGTGGTGAAAAACAACGTTACCTCCGACCTGACGTTTGAGGAAATGCTGTGGTTCGGCTCGCAGGCCGTCATGGGCGGGCTCAAGATCGAGAATGTCAACTTCGTCACGATGCCGAACACGAACAAATCGTGTTACAGCCGCGTGTACCACAGGACGCAGTCTTACGTGACGCCGAACGCGCAGGAGCTGCTGGACCTCGTCAACAACGAGCTCAGCCCGTTTGTCGAGAAGTTCACGATGCGCGACCTTGACATCATGTCCGTCAACGCGGATGGCTCGGTGTCCTCGTCCACGGGACATGTGGAGGACAGCAAGGCCGCCCAGCCGCAGAACCACCATTCCTCCTCCGGCTCACAGACCGGCACAGGGGACAGCGGCACGACGACCGATCCGGGTACGGCCACCGATCCCGGCAATACCGGCGACAACAGCGGCACGACGGTCGACCCCGGCAATACCGGTGACAACAGCGGCGGCACGACCGTTGATCCGGGCAACACGGGCGATAACAGCGGCACGACCACGCCAAGCGAGCCCGTCGACCCCGTGACGCCGACCGACCCGGGTACAGGCGAGAGCGGCACGACCGGCGACAACAGCGGCACGACCGGCAGCGACGAAATGCCGGAATGGCTGCGCCCGTAACGTAAAAGAATAAAAAAGATCAAAAACTCAAAATAAGAAAAGGAGACCCCTATGTTACCTTCCAGAGAATTGGCTGAGATCGCCGTCAAGGCGCTCGACAGCAAAAAGGGTAAGGAGATCAGACTCATCCGCATCGACAAGATCACGACGCTCGCGGAGTATTTCATCATCTGCACCGGTACGTCCAACACGCAGATCAACGCGCTGGGCGACGAGGTGGAAAAGGAGCTGACGCTCGCGGGCGAGGAACCGCTGCACCGCGAGGGCTATCGCGGCGGCACGTGGGTTCTGCTCGACTACGGCTGCGTCGTCGTCCACATCTTCAACGACGAGGCGCGCAAGTTCTATTCCCTCGAGCACCTGTGGGCCGATGGCGAGGAAGTCGACCTGAGCGCCATCCTGCCCCACGCCGAGGAAAAATAACGCTTGACAAGGCGGGACAAAACGCCTAAAATGGTCATGCTGAGTTTATGCAAAACGCGATGACGGAGCAAAAAGACGCGTGATTTTCACCTGAAGAGAGCCGGCGGTCGGTGCGAGCCGGTGGGAGAATGCGCGTGGATGACTCACTCCCGAGCAGTCCGCCTGAAAGGGCGGAACGGTCGCCCCCGTTACGGGCAAGGCTATGAAGCCGCTGAGGGCTCACGGGAAACCGTGCGCTGAATCAGGGTGGTATCGCGTAATGTGTTCGTTACGTCCCTGACCGTTTGAAAAACGGTCAGGGACTTTTTTCACATCAAAATACTATTTCACATAAAGGAGAAGATCCATGAAGTACGATTTCGCAGCCATTGAGAAAAAATGGCAGGACAAGTGGGAGCAGGTAAAGCCCTACGCCGCCGTGACGGGGGACAAGCGCCCCAAGTTCTACGGCCTGATCGAATTCCCGTACCCCTCCGCCGCGGGTCTGCACGTCGGCCACCCGCGCCCGTTCACGGCGATGGACATTATCTGCCGCAAAAAGCGCATGCAGGGCTACAATGTCTTGAACCCCATCGGCTTTGACGCCTTCGGCCTGCCGACGGAGAACTTTGCCATCAAGAACCACATCCATCCCGCCATCGTCACGCAGCAGAACATCAAGAACTTCACCCGTCAGCTCAAGATGCTCGGCTACGGCTTCGACTGGGACCGCGTGATCGACACGACCGACCCACAGTATTATAAATGGACGCAGTGGATCTTCCTCCAGCTGTTCAAGCACGACCTTGCCTACAAGACGACGATGCCCGTCAACTGGTGCACGAGCTGCAAGTGTGTGCTGGCCAACGAAGAGGTCGTCGAGGGCGTGTGCGAGCGCTGCGGCGCACCCGTTATCCGCAAGGAAAAGAGCCAGTGGATGCTGCGCATCACGAAGTATGCCGACCGCCTGATCGACGATCTCGACGACGTCGACTACATCGAGCGCGTGAAGACGCAGCAGCGCAACTGGATCGGCCGCTCCACCGGTACCGAGGTCACGTTCAAGACCAACACCGAGGATGATATCACCGTTTACACCACCCGTGTCGATACGCTGTTCGGCGTGACGTACACGGTCATCTCTCCCGAGCACCCGCTGCTTAAAAAGTGGAAGAGCATCATCAAGAACTGGGACGAGGTCGAGGCCTATCAGGCTGCCGCCGCCCGCAAGAGCGACTTTGAGCGCGGCGAGCTCAACAAGGATAAGACCGGCGTTCGCCTCGACGGCATTGAAGTCATCAACCCCGCGACCGGCAAGGTTGTGCCGATGTTTGTTTCGGACTACGTTTTGATGGGCTACGGCACCGGTATCGTTATGGGCGTTCCGGGCCACGACCAGCGCGACTGGGACTTCGCCAAGGCGTTCGGTATCCCCATCGTTGAGGTCGTCGAGGGCGGCGACATCACGAAGGAGGCCTTCACGCTCAAGGATGACACCGGCATCATGGTCAACTCCGGCTTCTTAAACGGTATGACCGTCAAGGAGGCTATCCCTGCGATGAAGAAGTACGCCGTCGAGCAGGGATGGGGCCATGAAAAGGTCAACTACAAGCTGCGCGACTGGGTCTTCTCCCGCCAGCGCTACTGGGGCGAGCCCATCCCCCTCGTCAACTGCCCCAAGTGCGGCTGGGTGCCCGTGCCCGAAGAGGAGCTTCCGCTCGTTTTGCCGCAGGTGGACAGCTACGAGCTGACCGACGACGGCGAGAGCCCGCTTTCCAAGATGACCGACTGGGTCAATACCAAGTGCCCCAAGTGCGGGTGCGACGCCAAGCGCGAGACCGACACCATGCCCCAGTGGGCGGGTTCTTCGTGGTACTTCCTGCGCTATATGGATCCGCACAACGACCAGGCGCCCGTCTCCCACGAGGCGGAAAACTACTGGGGCCCTGTGGACTGGTACAACGGCGGCATGGAACATACCACGCTGCACTTGCTCTACTCCCGCTTCTGGCATAAGTTCCTGTACGACATCGGCGTCGTGCACACGAAAGAGCCCTATGCCAAGCGCACGAGCCACGGCATGATCCTGGGCCAGAACCCGCACTACGTCGGCAACGTCTCCACGCAGGAGGAGAAGGACGCGCTGATCGCCAAGTACGGCAATCAGGCGCTGCGCCCGGCGGTCAAGATGAGCAAGTCCCTCGGCAACGTCGTCAACCCCGACGATGTCGTCAAGGCTTACGGCGCGGACACGATGCGCCTTTATATCATGTTCATCGGCGATTTTGAAAAGGTCGCGACCTGGTCTGACGACGCCGTCAAGGGCTGCAAGCGCTTCTTAGACCGCGTTTGGAACCTCGCCGATCAGGTGACGGAGGAAGATGGCGTTTCCGAAAAGAACGCGCCCATCGTCCACAAGACCATCAAGAAGGTCACGGACGATATTGACACGCTGAAGATGAACACCGCCATCGCCGCCCTCATGGCTATGGTCAACGAGTTCTATTCGAACGGCGTCAGCCGCGGCGACTTTGAAGCGCTGCTGCTCATGCTCTCTCCGTTCGCACCCCACATGGTCGAAGAGCTGTGGGAGCAGAAGGGATTTGCCGCCAAGTACGAGGGCAAGATGGCGATGCAGTGCGCGTGGCCGGAGTATGACGAGAGCAAGACCGTCGCCTCCTCCGTTGAGATGGCCGTTCAGGTCAGCGGCAAGTTCAAGGGCACGATCATCGTCCCCGTGGACAGCGATCAGGATACTGTTGTCGAAGCGGCGAAGGCGAGCGAGAAGGTCGCCAAGGCCATCGCCGGCATGCAGATCGTCAAGGTCATTCACGTCAAGAACAAGCTCGTCAACCTGATCGTGAAGCCCTGCTGAGCGGAATTTCGGATTTTTTCAAAAATATGAGGAAAGATTATTGACAAGCCGTGATTTTTCTCATATAATACCACCGTTAGTCATGTGAATGACTCTTAAAGAGCGCCCAGGATCAAGCCGGGTGTATCGGAGGGAGGGAAAACATAAATGTCCGAGATCCACGTCAAGGAAGGCGAATCTCTCGACAGCGCGCTCAAGCGCTTCAAGAGAAGCTGCGCCAAGGCCGGTATCGTGGCGGAGGTCCGCAAGAGAGAGTGCTATGAGAGCCCCAGTGTTAAGCGCCGCAAGAAGAGCGAGGCCGCCCGTAAGAACCGCAACAAGCGTTATTACTAATTAGTTCAGAAAAAGACCTGCCACAGATGTGGCGGGTCTTTTTTACACCCTTTTCCAAAGGGGGGGCCTGATTTTCCCGCGCGAGCGCGGGAGGGGGAGAGGCGTGCGCGCCGCGGCACCAAAGGAGGTATTCTCTTTCCGAAGAGAATACCCCCTTTGAATCCCCCAGAGAAAGGCGAGGGGAGTCCCCCTTGACCCCCGACATTGGCAGTTTGTAGCTTGAATGACTGCACGCGCTGCGCAATGTAAGTGCGGTGTACATGGCTTCGCCATGAATCCCTGCGAGTTGTTACTACGATCAACCGCGCCTTACTATCGTGAGGCGCGAGTGACGGTAGCACGGCGGCAGACTGCCTGCCGAATGCGGCATTGCTTCGCTCGCCGTATTGTGGAGTGCCCTGATAGACGGGAATTACTGCGCACTTCTACAAGATGGGCAGAGCGGCATCCGGCAAGGGGTGTGCCGCATCCGTAAGGCGTCAGAGCCGCCAACGGCTGCGCAATAGCGGATGATAGAAGCAAATCAAGTCGTATAGCAAGGGCAAATGCGGCTCTGCCGCACGCAAAAGGTGCAATCGGCAAGCATTGCAGCTCTTCGAGCTGCTCGCTTGCAATGGCAAAACCTTTCTCTTGGGGGATTTAAAGGGGGCCATTCTCTTTCACAAAAGAGAATGGCCCCCTTTGCCCCGTGCAGCGCCTGCGGCGCTGCTATCCCCCCCGCGGCGCAGCGCGCCGCTCAAAGCTCTGGGAGCAGATCAACGATCTCAGGGAACATGAGAAACGCCGTTTGAATGCCTAAATTCTGCGCAAGCTTGACCTTTTGCCGCAAGGTCTCTGCATCGTCAAACAGCACGAAGTGCGTGCCGCTGCCCGCGGAGTAGGTGAAATACTTCGCCATCAGTTCGCGGGAAAAATAGACGGACGATGGATGCTTTTCCCGCAGGGCGAGCAGCTCTTCGCGCGTGAGCGGTGTGCCGCAGCCGGAGGGACAGGGGAGGGGAAAGTCCATCATTACGCGTTCCAAGTCGAGCGCCAGACGCTCCGCGCCATAGCGGCAGGCGGTTTCCTCCAGCAGCGCGCGCAGCGACCCGCCGGAAAGGCCCGTGCCGACGAGGAGCGCTGCGCCCTCGGCCGGGAGCGAGAGGGGGCAGTAGAGCGCCATCCCCCGCGCACTCAGGCGGGCGGAGAGATGCGAGAGAAACGAAAGCCGGTCAGAATACGGATTGGTCTCAAAGTCCGCCAGCACGCCCTGAAAGCCGCGCTTGACGCATTCCGCAACGATGGTGCGGCAGAGCGTGTCGATGCGTGGGATCGCCCCGGTGCAGCGGTCGGAAAGACCCATGAGTCCGCCGCGCGGGAAAGCGGTCGCGTCGCAGCGCGTCAGGCATCCGCCCTGACCGACGGCATAGGCCACGTGGACGAGCGGCAGTGCGGGCCTTGAGGCATACTCAGAGAGCGCCTTTGGCGTGATGGCGAGGTAGGTGAGCAGAAAAATCCCCCCTTGTGAAAAGCGCGTTCGGCGCGTATAATAACCGTAATACTTTTATGCGCGATGGGAGACCGATATGCTCAGATTGCTTTGCCCGCAATGGGTGTTTGACAATTACGAGGCCGTGACGCCGGAATTTTTGAAAGAGCATGGCGTGAAGCTGCTCCTCGCTGACCTCGACTTCACGCTCGCGCCCAAAAGCCAGAGCGAGCCGGACGAGTCGCTCACGCGCTGGATCGGCGCGCTGAAGGAGGCGGGCATCGAGTTTGCGATTTTGTCGAACAATAGAAGTCCCGTGCGCGTGGAAAAGTTCTGCAAGCCGCTTAGAGTCGGCTACGTCGGCCACGCGGGCAAGCCCGGCACGCGCGGCTTTCACGAGGCGATGGCGCGCTACGGCGTGAACGCGAGGGAGACGGCAATGCTTGGTGACAAGCTGCTCACCGACACGCTCGGCGCTCGGCGCAGCGGCGTTCTGATGCTGATGGTCGAGCCGCGCGGCGGCGCGGTGGGTGCGTGGAACCATGTGCTGCACGCCCTGCAGCAGCCGTTCAAGGCCGCAAGCGCGCACGACGAGCGGAAAAAGCACTGAAATTTGCAAATTTCACCCACAACATCAAGAAAAACACTTGCATTGCCGCACTATATGCGGTAAAATACCATAGGTTTAGAACCGATACTTTGTGAATTTGAGGATAGCGATGATATCCTCGGGAATACAGGAGGAAATAGTTATGGCAACGATTACCGCTGGTGAGTTCAGAAACGGTAAAGTATTTGAAATGGAAGGCAAGTACTATCAGGTCGTCGAGTTCCAGCATGTCAAGCCCGGTAAGGGCGCGGCCTTCGTGCGCACCAAGATGAAGAACGTCGTCACCGGCGGCGTGACCGAAACTTCTTTCAACCCCACCGCGAAGTTCGAGGAAGTGGCCATCGAGCGCAAGAACATGGAGTACAGCTACAACGACGGCGATCTGTACTACTTCATGGATCAGGAGACCTATGATATGGTCCCCCTGAACCGCGATATGCTCGGCGATGCGTTCCGCTTCGTCAAGGAGAACACGATGTGCATGATCTTGTCCATCAAGGGCAATGTCTTCGGCGTCGAGCCCCCCAATTTCGTTGACCTTGAGGTCACCGAGACCGAGCCGGGCCTTGCCGGCAACACCGCGACCAACACTCTCAAGCCCGCAACGCTCGAGACCGGCGCGGAGATCAAGGTGCCGCTGTTCATCAACATCGGCGACAAGATCCAGATCGACACCCGCACGGGCGAGTATATCGGCCGCGCCAAGTAATAGACATTAAGTAAGCAGCAACAGGAAAATCGTAGTTCCGGTAACAGAAAGGAGTTTTACGATGGGTATTTCTGAAAAAGTCGCGTATCTCAAGGGCCTGATGGAAGGCATGAACCTGAATGCGGATTCCAACGAGGGCAAGCTGTTCCTCGCAATCGCCGATGTTCTCGATGAGATCGCTCTCGAAGTCGAAGACCTGACCGACGAGGTCATGGAGCTCGGCGACGGCTTGGACGTCATCAGCGACGACCTCGGCGACGTGGAAGATATCGTCTATGATGAAGACGAGGACGACTACGAGGATGAGGAAGACGATGAGGACGACGAAGAGGAGTGCTACGCCACGACCTGCCCCGAGTGCGAGGAAGAGATCTTCTTCGACGATTCCGTCCTCGAAGACGGCAAGGTCGAGTGCCCCAACTGCGGCGCGACCCTCGAATTCGACCCCGCTGACCTTGTGGAAGACGAGGAAGAGAAGGACGACTAAACGTCCCCAAATCCCATATAATCAAAACTGCCGCAGCAGATGCTGCGGCAGTTTTTATAAGCTTTGCACGGAAGAAAATCAGCGGAAGCTATTCTCGTAAATATCAAAAAACCTGCTGACAAATTGGGCCTGCTGGCGCGCTTCCTCCGAGCCGGTCGTGGTTTGCCAGCCGTAAGTTTGGTAGGAGGGGTAATTGAGCTTTGAAAGCCCGAGCAGATGGAACTCTTTTCGGATGAGCGAAATGCCCTCCGGATAGTGCTCGCGCAGCGCGGCAAAGGCCTCGCCGGGGTCCTTGAAAACGGCATACCCGTCTTCTCCCGCGCCGATCGCAAAGCGCGCGTCGCGCTCGTAATAGTCCTCGACGTTTACATTCCCCCTGATGTTCCCCTGACCTGCGACATAGTCCTGCACACAGGGATTCGTCACTTTGTTGATCTTGCCGCTGAAAACAAACACGGCGGCAAGGATGAGGACGGAAAGGATCGCCAGTTCTGATTTTTTCATAAGTGCTGCCTCCTGTCGGTTGTCATTTTGCGGCAAAGCGCCTTGTTTGATTTCACTCTATCACGGGGCGGCTACAATTGCAAGACAAAACGGCTGCGCCTACGGTTTGTTTACAAATTTCCGGTTGTACGGCGCGCGAAAGCGTGGTAAACTACCTCATAGCAACGAGCGGAGGCGCTGCCGCCGAAGCAATAGACCGGAAAGGAAGAACATACTATGAAAATTGCAATTCCCTGCGAGAATGGCGAAGTGATGCAGCATTTCGGCCATGCCACGGAGTTTACCGTTTACACCATCGAGGATATCAAGCCCATCGAAAAAGAGACCGTCACGTTTGACGATACCGACCACGAGAAGGTCGCGGGCGGGCTCAAATCCCGCGGCGTCGATCTCGTCATCTGCGGGAATATCGGCGAGGGTGCGCACGCCGCCATCGACAACGCGCATATGCTGCTCATTTCCGGCGTGACCGGAAATGCCGACGGGGCGGTCGACAGCTTCCTCCAGGGCAATCTGGAGCTGATGACCGGCGACAGCAGCGCGAGTGCCGGCGGCTGCGGCGCGGGCTGCGGGGCCGGATGCAGCGCATGCGGCGGTGGCTGCGGCGGTTGTGGCGGCGGCTTCCACGAGCCGTACGTCGAGACGCGCACGTTCACTGATATCGTCACGCTGACGGAAGATAACTTCCAGACTGAGGTGCTCGACGATCCGGGCCTCATTATCATCGACTTCTGGGCCGAGTGGTGCCAGCCGTGCAAGATGATGGCGCCTGTCTTTGCCGAGCTCAACGGGGAAGAGGACAAGGTCAAGTTCTGCAAGGTCAACGTCGACGAGCAGCCGAACCTCGCTTCGATGTTCGGTATCGACTCCATCCCGACGCTCGCCGTCGTGCAGGACCGCCACACGCTGACCGGCATGGTCGGTGTGCACGATAAGGCCGACATCAAGGCGATGCTGGAGAAGTGCAAGGCATGAGAATTCGATACAATGAAGACGCGGAGGTCGTCGCCCGCCTGCGCGCCGCGCTCTTAAAGCGCGAATTACAGTGCCCCTGCCGCTTGCAGAAAATCGAGGACAACGTCTGCATGTGCAAGGAGTTCCGCGACCAGATCGCTGACCCCGAATTCGAGGGCTACTGCCACTGCCGTTTGTACTACAAGGAAAAGTAAAAATTGGTTATAGACCTATGGTATTTTACCACACGTCTGAAAAAAGCACCGCCCAAGGCCGGCTCCGCATAAGAAAATATGCGGTTTTGCCTGCACCTTTTTGGCTGAAATACGACCGAAAAAATCTCCCCATACGCCAGTATGGGGAGATTTTTTCAACCGATTTCATCTCAAAAATTCATTGGCAAAACTGCTTCGCACCGAAAAAGAGCAAATTTTGTGCGGAGCCGAGGCGCGGCGGCGCAGGCATGCTGTCGCATGGCAAGACGGCGCAACGAAGGAGTCAGTGCAAAATTTGCCTTTTACGGCGCATGTTTTCTTATGTGGAGCCGGCCAAAACGGTGCTTTTTCATTCCATCAAGCGCTGCATATCCTGCGGGATAGGCGCTGTAAAGTGTAATTTCTGTCCAGTGACCGGCTGGGTGAACCACAGCTCGTATGAGTGCAGCGCGGGGCGGGCGATGAGGGTTTTGTCCTCCATGCCGTAGAGCCAGTCGCCCGCGAGGGGATGACCGAGGTATGCCATGTGGACGCGAAGCTGGTGCGTGCGACCCGTCTGTGGGCGCAGGCGCAGGAGCGTGAAGCGGCCGCTTACTTGCAGGGCCTCGTACTCCGTGAGGCTCTGAAGTCCGTCCGCGCGCACGCAGCGGCGGATGATGGAGCCCTCCGCGCGGCCGATCGGCGCGTCGATGACGCCGCACGGCGGTTCAACTCTGCCGACGGCGACAGCGCGGTACTCGCGCCGCAGATCGCTTGAGTGCAGTGCGCGGCGCAGGCGGTCGTGCACGTAGCCATTTTTCGCGGCGATGAGGAGACCGGACGTCCCTTTGTCAAGCCTGCTCACAAAATGCGGCACGCTGCCCTCGCCGAGATAACTCGTCAGCATCGCCGCAAGGCTCGGCGCGGAGGCGTCACCCGACTTCGGGTGCATGGCGACGCCCGCAGGCTTGTTGAGCACGAGCAGGTCGTCGTCCTCGTAGACGATGTCGGGCTTTGACGCATTTGCGCAGTACAAGTCCTCGCGCGGCGTACGCTCGCTGAGGACGACGCTGACGGTGTCGCCCACGTGGACGATTGTGTTGACATGGACGCTCTGTCCGTTCAATAAAATGGCGTTTTCGCGCCATTTGAGGCTTTTGAGCAGCGTGTAGGAAAGCTGAAGACTGCCGCGCAGGATGCCTTTGACCATGCGGCCGTCCTCCTCCGGCGTCACGGTGTATGTGAGAATGCGCATGGAAGTTCTCCTTTCCCGAAGTAAACAGCGCGTAAAATTCACACATAGTATACCATCTTCGCGCGAAAAATGATATACTGAATCACACTTCGGCGCTGCCGAAAAACAAGCAACAGGAGGGCAATGGCATGGACAAGAGAACCATCTGCCTTTTGAACGATTCCTTTCCGCCCGAGATCGACGGCGTGGCGAACGCCGTCGTGAACTACGCGAAAAACATCACGAAAAGCGGCGAAAACGCCATTGTCGTCACGCCGACAATGCCCGGCGCGGACGACAGCGCGTTCCCATTCCCCGTGCTGCGCTACCCGAGCATCGACACGCGCAAGAAGCTCGGCTACGTGGCGGGCTATCCGTTTTCACCCGAGACCGCGCGCGTGCTGACGGAGCAGAAGGTCGAACTGATGCACACGCATTGTCCCATCACGTCGTGCCTGCTGGCGCGCTCGCTGCGCGCCGTGGTCGACGCGCCGCTCGTGCTGACGTATCACACGAAGTACGATGTCGACATCGCCAAGGCTGTGCGCGGCAAGCTCTTGCAGGAGAGCGCCATTCGCGCGCTGGTGCAGAACATCGCAAGCTGCGATGAGGTCTGGGTCGTGAGCCGCGGGGCGGGGGAAAATCTGCGCTCGCTCGGCTACGAGGGCGACTACATCGTGATGGAAAACGGCGTGGACGTGCCGCGCGGGCGGGTGTCTGACGAGGCCATCGCCGCGGCGACGGGCAGATATGACCTGCCGCAGAACGTGCCGGTCTTTCTCTTCGTCGGGCGGCTGATGTGGTACAAGGGTATCCGCATCATTTTAGACGCGCTGAAAACGCTGCGCGAGAAAAATGTCGACTTCCGCATGGTGTTTGTCGGCGAGGGCGCAGACGGCGCGGAGATCCGCAGCTATGCGGAAGAGCGGAAGCTCTCCGACCGCTGCTTTTTCACAGGTGCGATCTCTGACCGCGAGATCATCCGCGCGTGGTATGGCAGATCCGACCTGTTTCTCTTCCCGTCGACGTTCGACACGAACGGCCTTGTCGTGCGCGAGGCCGCAGCCAGCGGTACGGCGACTGTGATGATCCGAAATTCCTGCGCGTCCGAGGGCGTGGGCGACGGGCGAAACGGCTTTTGCATCGAGGAAAACGCCGCGGCGATGGCGGCAAAGCTCGAAGAGCTCTGCCGCGCGCCGGAGGTGATGCAAGTGGTCGGCGAAAACGCCCAGCGCGAGCTGTACGTTTCATGGGAGACGGCGGTGCAGCGCGCCATGGCACGCTACGAGGTCGTCATCGACAATTACCGCAGCGGAAAATATCCGAAGCGCGAGCGCTTCGGCGACGAGTTTTTCAAAACGCAGGGTGGGCTGATGGAGGCCTTTGCCAGCGTGGGCGAGCTGAGCGAGGAGATCGCCGCGGGGCTGCGCATCGAGCGCGACGAGGCGTTGCAGACCATTGTCCGTTCGCGACAGGAGCTTCGCGGGCGGTTCGGCGAGACAAAGCAGGAGCTCGCCGAACGCTACGAGACGATTTTGCAAAAAGTGGACCGCTATTTATGAGAAAAAGACGAGCGAAAATTCGCTCGTCTTTTCTTTTTAATCTTCGTGTTTTGGCTTTTCCGCGGCGAACCACATGTTCCACTGGAAGGAGTACGCCCTACGCGACGCCTCGTCCGCGCAAATTAGACGCACGCGCGACGGCTGTGCGTGCTCATAGCCGTAGTCCATGATGGCGCGCAGGACGCGGTAGGCGGCCTTCAGGTCGCTGTCTGTGCAGGAGAGGGTCAGCGTGTCGCCGTCCGTGAGCGGCAGAAGTTCGGTCGCATGGTCGGAAGAGGGGAGGGCGGAGATGTCCCCGCAGATGATCTCAACGGTCATGGCAGCTTCCTCAGCGGTTCAGATACGCGCGGCACTTCGCCTCCGCGTCGTGCGCAAGCTGTTCTTCGTCGACTGTGACAAGATGACCGTGGTCGACCGTCACACGGCCCTGAACGACTGTGTAGTCAACGGGTCCGCGCACGCCGACAGTGCCGAGCACGCTTTTGGGGTCAAAGCACGAGCCGACGAGCTCGAGCCTGCGCGAGTCGATCATGAAGAGGTCGCAGCACTTGCCGACCTCGAGCGAGCCGGTGTCGTCGCTGCGGCCAAGGATGGCCGCGCTGCCGCATGTTGCCATCTTGAGCACGTCGTAACCGCTGGGGGCAGCTTTGCTGCTGTTCAAACGGTGCAGCAGGAACGCGACGCGCAGTTCCTCCATCAGCGATGAGCCGTCGTTCGAGGCTGAACCGTCAACCGCGAGGCCGACCGGCACGCCGAGCTTCAGCATCTCGGGCACGCGGGCGACGCCGGAGGCGAGCTTCATGTTCGAGATCGGGCAGTGCGCCACGCCGGTGTGCGTCTTTGCCAGCACGCGCAGCTCCTCGTCGTTGAAGTGGATGCCGTGAGCGAACCAGACGTCGCTGCCCGTCCAGCCGAGGCGCTCCATGTACTCGAGCGGGCGGACGCCCTCGCGTGCGAGCATGAAGTGTTCTTCGTCCTTCGTCTCGCACAGGTGGGTGTGCAGGCGCACGCCGTACTCTCGCGCGAGCACGGCGCTCTCGCGCAGAAGGTCGGCAGACACGGAGAACGGCGAGCACGGGGCGAGCGCAACGCGGTGCATCGCGCCGAACGACTTGTCGTGGTATTTCTCGATGACACGGGCAGAATCGGCCATGATCTCGTCGACCGTCTGCACGACGCTGTCGGGCGGCAGGCCGCCGTCCTTGACAGAGAGGTCCATACTGCCGCGCGAGGCGTACATGCGCGCGCCGATCTCGTCCGACGCGGCAAACTGCGCGCCAATGAGGTCGCCCGCGCCCGCAGGGAAGACATAGTGATGGTCGAAGCAGGTCGTGCAGCCGTGCTTCATCAGCTCGCCAAGGCCCGTGAGCGTCGAGAGGCGGATGACGTCCTCGTCGAGGTTTTTCCAGATCTCATAGAGCGTTTTGAGCCAGTCGAAGAGCTCCATGTTCTGTACTTCCGGCAGGTTGCGGGAAAAGACCTGATAGAGATGATGGTGCGTGTTGACAAGGCCGGGGTAGCAGAGCATGTGGCTCGCGTCAATCACCTTTTCCGCCTCCTGCGGCAGATTTTTACCGATCGCGCGGATGAATCCATCCTCAGCATACAGATCGACGTTTTCATAAACCGTGTCCGCGCCATCACACGACACCAGCGAACGAATGTTTTGAATGAGCAGAGTAGACATAGCAATACCTCTTAGACCCGCGCCAAACGCAGGCAGATTTAGTGAAAAATAGCAAGAAGCGCATTTTGCTGCCTCCAGCGGCAAAACAGCTCAAAAGCCTCGCAGAGTTTCACGCCGCGCACGGCGTGAAATAAATTGGAATTCGTCGCGGAGGACGACATGCGCGCTCTATTTTGCGCCGCGCACGGCGCAAATAAATTGAAATCCGTCGCGGAGGACGACATGCGCGCTCTATTTTGCGCCGCGCACGGCGCAAATGAATTTGATCGTTTTTTGCCGCGGCGTGTACGTGGCAAAAAACACTTTGCGCGGAGCGAGTGTACGCGCCTGCGGCGTGTGCGCAGAGCGGAGTGCGATCCTACTCAAAAACGGCAACCGAAACGGTTGCCGTTTTTGAAGATTTTTTATCTCTCTTCGCGGAAGTAGCTCAGACCCAGCGATGCGGGCGGCTGATCCTCGCGCTTCTTGCGCAGCGACACGATGATCAGAACGACCAGCGTGACGACGTAGGGGAGCATCTTGTAGAGCTCCTTGATGGCAAGGTTGGTGCCGGTGGGGATGAAGATATAGAGGATGTAGAACCCGCCGAACAGGATGGAGGCCAGCACGCTGACGTTCGGACGCCAGATCGTGAAGATGACGAGCGCGATGGCGAGCCAGCCGCGGTCGCCGAAGGCGTTGTTGGACCAGACGCCGCAGGCGTAGTCCATGACGTAATACAGGCCGCCGAGACCCGCGATCATGCTGCCGATGCAGGTGGCGAGGTATTTGTACTTCGTCACGTTGATGCCGGCTGCGTCCGCCGTCGCTGCGCTCTCGCCCACGGCGCGCAGGTGAAGACCCGTGCGGGTGTGCTTGAGGAAGTACGACGCGAACAATGCGATGACGATGGCGAGGTAGGCAAGGAAGCCGTAGGACAGGAAGACCTGACCGAACCAGCCGCCGACATTCAGGGATTTGCTGAAATAGGCGCTCGTCGCGCTCAGCGCGATGGAGGGGACTTCGCTGTCGGTCAGCTTGATGAGCGAGCCGCCGAAGAAGTTGCCGATGCCGACGCCGAACGTCGTGAGCGCAAGACCCGTGACGTTCTGGTTGGCGCGCAGCGTAACGGTCAGCAGGCAGTAGAGAAGGCCCATCAGAAGCGAGCCCAAAAGCGAGCAGAGCATCGGGATACCGATGGCGAGGAACGCGTTCATGTCGGCAGCCGGGGTGGACTGCTCGTAGAAGAACGCGCCGATGACGCCGCAGATACCGCCGACGTACATCACGCCCGGAATGCCGAGGTTCAGGTTGCCGGACTTTTCCGTTAGGATCTCACCGGTGCTGCCGTAGAGCAGGGGAATGCCCTGCATGACCGCACGGGGAAGAAAAGCAGTTAGATCAAATATCATTGCTTCACGCCTCCTTCTTGCTCTTGCGCAGGCTGACCTTGTAGCTGATGAAAAACTCGCTGCCGATGATGAAGAAGAGGATGATGCCCGTCAGGATATCGGCGAAGGAGTGGTTCAGGCTGAACACGCTGGAGATCTCGCTCGCGCCGCGGCTCAGAACCACGATAAGAAGGCTCGTGAAGATCATCATGATGGGGTTGAACTTGGCCATCCAGGAGACCATGACCGCGGTGAAGCCGCGTCCGCCGACGATGGTGGTGGTCAGCGTGTGGTCCGTACCGGCGGTGAGCAGCAGGCCGATGAGGCCGCAGATCGCGCCGGAGAGGATCATCGTGCGCACGATGACGCGCTCGACCTTGATGCCCGCATAGCTCGCGGTGCGCTGGCTCTCACCGACAACGGCGATCTCATAGCCGTGCTTGCTGTAATTGAGATAGATGTACATAACGCCCGTGAGGATCGCCACAAGCAGGATCGGGAGGAGATAGCGCTGGCCGCCGAGAACGGGGAGCCAGCCGGCCTCGGTATTCTGGTTGATGATACCGATCTTGCCCGAGCCCTTGGGAACCTCCCACACGATGATGAAGAACGCGGCGAGCTGTGTCGCGATGTAGTTCATCATGAGCGTGAAGAGCGTTTCGTTCGTGTTCCACTTGGCCTTGAAGATACCGGGGAGGAAGCCCCACAGCGCGCCTGCCGCGACGGAGGCAATGATCATAATGACGATGAGAAGACCGTTGGGAATCTTGCCGCCAAGGCAGATCATGCAGGCCGCGGTGGCAAGGCAGCCGATGAGCACCTGACCCTCGGCACCGATGTTCCAGAAGCGCATCTTGAACGCGGGCGTGACCGCGAGCGAGATGCCGAGCAGGATCGCGAGGTTATGGAACGTGACCCAGCTCTTGCGCGACGTACCGAACGCGCCGTAGAGGATTGTGGAGTAGACCTTGATGGGATTTTCGCCCGTCAGCAGCGTTGTGACGATCGCGCAGACGATCAAAGCGAGCACGATCGCGCCGCCGCGGATCAAAACGGCCTTGTACCAGGGGAGCGTATCGCGCTTGGCGATGTGGAAGAACGACTGTTTCTTATTCATCCTTGTTGCCTCCCCTCACGAGCGTCATCAGTGCGCCGACCTCGCGCTTGTCGGTCTTTCTGGCGTCGACCACGCCGGAGACCTGACCGCCGCAGAGAACGACGATGCGGTCGCACAGCTCAAGCAGCACGTCGAGGTCTTCGCCGACATAGACGACGGCGACGCCCTTCATCTTCTGCTCGGTCAGCAGGTTATAAATGGTATAGGAGGTGTTGATGTCCAGGCCGCGCACCGCGTAAGCGGTCATCAGCACGGCGGGGGACTGGGCGATCTCGCGTCCGACAAGCACCTTCTGCACGTTGCCGCCGGAAAGACGGCGGATGGGCGTGCGATTGATATCCGGGGTGACGACCTCAAGATCGTCCACGATCTTCTGCGACAGGTCGCGCGGGAACTTGCGGTCGGTCAGCGGGCCCTTGCCGCGCCGGTAGGTGCGGAGCATGATGTTCTGAATGATGTTCATGCCGCCGACGAGGCCCATGCCGAACCGGTCCTCCGGGACGAAGGACAGCAGCAGGCCCTTGCGGATGATATCGAGCGGGTCCATGCCGTTGAGCAGACATTCGGTTCCGTCCGGCTCGATGTATGTAATTTTGCTGCCGGCCTCCAGCTTCTGCAGGCCGGAAATGGACTCAAGCAGCTCCTTCTGGCCGGAGCCGGCCACGCCCGCGATGCCGAGAATCTCGCCCGGATACAAATCGAAGTTGATATTGCTGAAGCCATAGCCGCTGAAATCACGAACCTCCAGCACGGGCTTCAGCTTATCATACTGAACCGGCTCGTAGGTCTGCGTTTCCTGCCCGTTCGCCTGCGCGTCATTCGGCAGAAGACCCTGAATCAGCATTTCTTTGGTGAAATTCTTGACCGGTCCTTCCAGCGTGATGACGCCGTCGCGCATAATCGCCACATGCGTCGCAATCTCGAATACCTCGGTCAGGCGGTGCGTGATATAGATGAGAGCAATGCCCT
>ERZ827452.1065-NODE-1065-length-29798-cov-65.059745_pt1 | contig 29798 bp, 34 predicted proteins | sample MGYA00519866_ERZ827452 | MGnify/ENA primary metagenome ERZ827452 (study PRJEB31778, sample SAMEA3449307) | human gut metagenome | biome: human gut; feature: human-associated habitat; material: faeces | place: United Kingdom | collected 2010/2012 ... | reverse complement strand
TTTGTTGCTCAGGTACTTAAAAAGTTATATTTGTAATAGTGTTGCGGAATTAAGGCTAATTTAATTTGCTGCAATGCTGTTGCTTCAGATATGCGTAATCAATACTCCTCTTCGTTGAAGAAGAAATCTTCCTTGCTTGGATAATCAGGCCAGATATCTTCAATGCTTTCATATATCTCGCCTTCATCTTCCATCTCCTGCAAATTTTCAATCACTTCAAGCGGAGCACCCGAACGCATAGCATAATCAATCAGTTCATCCTTAGTTGCCGGCCAAGGGGCATCTTCCAGCTTCGATGCCAATTCCAATGTCCAATACATAGTTTCTAAGCCTTTAAGTTTGTGTACAATATTCTTTTCTCAATATTTTCGGCAAAAGTATAACATTTTATTTCACTTGCAACTATTCTGCCAAAATATTTCGTCTTTTTTATTATCCAGGTTGATTTTTCGGGAAAGAACGAACAGATAGTCGGACAAACGGTTCACATAAGCCAACAATTCGTCCGCCACATGTACCTCTTCCGCCAACGCCAAAATACGACGCTCAGCACGTCGACAGACCGTACGGCAGACGTGACAAAGCGCTGCCACCTCATCACCTCCCGGCAGCACAAATGCCTTCAACGGCGGGAGCTGGCTGTCCAGACGGTCGATCTCCGCCTCCACCTTTTCCACCTGTTCGGGGGTAACGATACTGGCTGCCCGGAGTTCTGTTTTTTCACTGTCGGTAGCCAGATAACTGCCTACGACAAACAGACTGTTCTGCACCCATTGCACAAAAACCTTGTCTTCATCGTTGGACAAACGGGAGACCAGCAGCCCCAGAAAAGAATTCAGCTCGTCCACCGTGCCATACGCCTCCAGTCGGACATGTGTTTTGGGAACACGCGTCCCTCCCACGAGCGACGTCTTGCCGCTGTCGCCCGTACGTGTGTATATCAGACTTTTCTTCATATCAGTATATGTTTTAAGCATTAACAGCCCGAAGGCTTCAAAAGTTTACCAGATAATGTTGTTTTATCTTCGTCCGGTCGAAGAAGATGATGCCCAAGTCGTAGAGGTCGAACGTGATGCCGCAGCGTTCGTCCTGCCTCATGGCGTCCCACAGCCTGCGCATGGCCGACGTGTAGCGGATGCCTTCGATGACGAATACCGAGCAGCCACGAGCCCGCCCCACGCACTGACGGAACACTTCCTCCACAAAGTCGGGACGCCGCCAGTCGTGCAGATAAAGAAAATCGACAGGAACGCCCGCCTCCAGGAACAGTTCGTCCAACTCCGCAGCTGCCGTATAAGCCGCCCCTTCCCTACCCGCCTTCAGATAGAGCCCCGAAGCGGACAGAGGTCCCGCATCGACAATCGTTTCCGGCCGCGCATAGTTAACCAGACGGAACAGAAGCCGCTTCACCCGCAAGGGCTCTTCTCTCCAGCTGCTGGGGTGCTGCGTTGCCTGCCGCTTCTCTCCTTCCAGCAGGGAAGCATACTTATAATAAGGTGCAGTCTCGTAGATGATCCCCGTTATCAGATGGAAAGCAAAAGGTGAGTGCACTCCGTAACCGCACCGATGGCGGAAGCGGGCCAGACGCACGAAAGGACGCTTGCACAAGATAGAGATACGGTTCATGTTCCAGACAGTTTTATACCTGCAAAGATAAAGTAATCCGGCAGAAATCCATCAACCGGCAGCAGTATTTTGCACCCGCCCTGACGAAGTGCTGCATGAGCCCTCCACACAGTGCTTCGTCAGGGGGTGAGGAAGTGCTGCATGACGACCTCAGGAAGCACTGCATGGCAAAGCAAGAAAGCACTGCGTTAACCTGCCTGAAACAGCCTTTTCCTCATCCAATAAGATACTTTAGCAGAAAGAATACCGTCAGGATGTACATTGTAACCGTGAGCCGTTTGCGGTGGCCGGACAACAGGTTCACCAACACATAGCTGATCATGCCGATGGAAATACCCTCGGAAATGCTATAGGCCAGCGGCATCATAATCAGACAAAGGAAAGCGGAGATGGAGCGGGAATAGTCGGAGAAATCAATCTCTTTCAGTGTGGAAAGCATCATCAGCCCCACCAATATCAGGATCGGAGCCGTAGCCGCCGTCGGCACCGACAGAAAGAACGGCGCAAAGAACAAGGCAAGCACTAGACCCATCGCCGTCACAAAAGCCGTGAGGCCGCTGCGCCCGCCTTCGTTCACACCGGCCGCATTCTCGACCACAGTGGTGACAGTGCTCGTCCCCATAAGGGCCCCGAACGTCGTTCCCAGCGCATCGGCCATAAAAGCCCGGTTCAGCCGACGGATTTTCCCCTGTCTGTCCACCATGCCCGCCTTCACGGACATGCCCACCAGTGTACCGATGGTATCAAAAAGGTCAATAAACAAGAACGTGAAAACCACCACCAGCATGTCCAGGCTCCAGATGTGTTCAAAATCAAACTGGAGCACGATGGGAGCAGGCGATGGCGGCAGGCTGCACAAACCTTGCCAGTGAGTCACTCCGAACGGTATGCCCAGGAGCGTAGTTACCAAAATGCCAATGAGCAATGCCCCCGCAACCTTGCGTACCAGCAACACAGAAGTCAGGAGCAAGCCAACCAACGTGAGCACCACCTGCGGGCTGGTGACGTCGCCTAAAGTTACCAACGTAGCTTCACTTCGTACGATGATGCCAGACTGTTGCAAACCGATAAATGCAATGAACAAGCCGATGCCCGGAGCTATCGCTTTGCGAATTACCTCGGGCAGGGCATTGACGATTCTCTCCCGAATGCCCGTAGCAGTCAGCAAGATGAAAAGAATTCCCTCAATCAGCACAGCCGTCAGTGCAAATTGCCAGGGATAGCCCATCGTCAGGCAAACCGTATAGGCAAAGAAAGCGTTCAGCCCCATGCCCGGCGCCAGCGCAAAGGGCAGTTTGGCATAAAAAGCCATAACCAATGTCGCAAATACGGAGGCAATGACCGTCGTCGTGAACAGCGCGTCACGGTCCATGCCCGTCGAACTCAGCACATTGGGATTGACGGCCAGGATATAGGCCATGGTCAGGAAAGTGGTCAAACCGGCTACCACCTCCCTGCGGACAGTCATCGTCCTCGGATCAAAATCGAAAAGTCTTTTCAGCATATCGTGCGATTCGGATAAGTCGGAAACAAAAGTAAGAAATAAAAAACATAAAGTCCCTCTTTACATCCGTAAAGTAGATGTTTAGCGTGTTCAAGTAGGTGTTTACGGCGAGAAATCACCTTGAAAAACATTTCTCCCTTGAAGCCCTCACGCTTTCACATCGCCACAATGCATTGAAAACAAATGCGATACGATGAAACATACAAGGTTCACGGTGAAGGCACAAGAAGAGATTTGCGGACGGAGTGTGAAACTTACTGCTTTCACCGTCTCCTTAAGTCTGAGTTTCATTTCACCATAACCATATAAATACCAGCATCTTACAGTGAAAGTTCACCCGAGCATCTTTTACACAATAAGAAAAGCAGCTTTAAAAATAAAATAGTCGAACGGAAATATCATTGATATGATACAGATGCAAAAACAGCATGATACACAAATCCATAATCTCAAGTAAATGCTACGCATGGAAAAATTCTGTGCCATGCTGGGGGGCACTAAAAAATGACTGAAAGCCTTATAGTCAAAAAAGAAGCTTTGAAATGTAGCGGTAAAATCTATTCGGAGCAGCATAGGTAAAACTTTAATGTCAAGGATTATATTCTAATGGTGGAAATGACCCTAACGATGAAAGCTGACTGAACCTGACAATAATCAGGAAGCCGATTGCCGACTGGTTCAGGGAACAATGGCACAGGCTCAGATATGGCACAAGACAACCACAACAGGAAGAAAGGAAAAGCAGAGGATTCAAATTGTAATTGTTGAATCGCTCAAATCTAGAAGAAAGGAGTAATCAAATGGTATTTTAATTGTTCCTTTTTCATATCTTTACACCCGTGCGGTGGATAAATTGAAAGAGGAGGCGATAAACAGCCTGCCGGAATTAAAGTTTTAACCATAAAAGACTTACCTTTGCAATTATGGACTTTGAAGCATTAGTAAAACATATCAGCACGATACAAAGCACGTTGCAGGCGCAAGCCGCACACGCTGTAAACCTCGCCCTGACTGCCCGCAATTGGCTCATGGGCTGCTATATCGTGGAGTTTGAGCAAAACGGTGAAGACCGTGCCGCATACGGCGAACAACTGTTGAAGAAACTGGAACAGCGGTTGAATGTCAAAGGACTGAACGAGCGCAGGTTTCGTGAGTTCCGGCGGCTATACCTTGTTTATCCACAGCTAAGAGAAGAAATCTTGCAATATATAATGGCAGGGAATGAAATTCGGCACACACTGTCCGCCGAATTTGCAGATCCAATTCGGCACACGGTGAGTGCCGAATTACAATCCGTTAATAATCAACCAAGTGAATGGAATACACAAGCTGATAGATTATTTGAAAGATTACCGTATTCTCATTTAAAGTTTATTTCTAAAATAGAAAATCCGGTCAAACGTGCTTTCTTGCTGTGTTTCCTTTATACGGTCATTTCGATTGTCTATTTTGTAGCATCATACATTGACAAAATCGAGTAGGAGGTAAACACTAATCATAGGTGTTTATCTCCTACTCGATTCCGAACTTTATTTCACAGTTCCGGATTGGAGTTTATATTTTTTCGTGGTAAAGTTAGTAAATATTTATAAATAAAGCATATACGGAGATATTTTTCTAATGACCAATTTGGGTTAAACGAAACCACTTTTTAAAGTGGATTCACCACTTGATTTATATAAGTAATAGACCTATTATAGAGATAGTAAAGTTCAATACGAGAAGAATTGCTGAAAAATCCGTGGAGGTCAAATTTTCCTCCACAAAAAATGGGAAACGAACGCTGTAATATACAGACCGGTTCTTTGAAAACAGTTGCCGCTGAAACAGAAAATACCATATAGTTCAGACAAACACACATTAGAAAGTATCAATTCGAATGCTATTTTGCGTAAAAACAAGCAGGTGAACTATTAGCATGGCGATACATTCCATTATTTATTATGTATGCTTCCATACGGCATTATAACCTGTGTACTGCCTTTCAGTAGAAGCCGATAGACAGGCCGTTCCTTCCATACACAACATATTTTATCACAGAGACTGCGTTCGATAGGTTATTTTATGAGATTCTTTCTGTGAAAATATCCATAACCAAAGCAAATTAGATTTCATTTCTATTTTATCTTAACTGAATTTATAACTGAATTTGTTGCATTAGAAAGTAAAATAGTTGATTCAGCCTTTGGTTTTTACGCAGAAAATCCGTAACTTTATAGTCTTGTTTTTTATCAGGCCTGTTAAAAAGACGTACAATGCTGAATTTATTTCTCAGATATGCATGGAACATATATTAAGAAGGCTTCGGTATAACCATACAGACAATGCAAATCATTAAGCTATACCCAATCAAGAATATATTCATTTTATTAAACAGATAAATAATGACAAAAAGAAAAATCAGATATGGCAATGATCCGGTATTAAGAAGCAGATGCGAAGAAGTCAAAGTGGTTGATAATAAAATCCGCAGCTTACTTGGAGAAATGCTTGAAACTCTTCATAAAACAGATAATGGAGCAGCTATAGCTGCAAATCAGGTCGGCATCTTGAAAAGACTGGTTGTGATTGATTTTCTCGGTTGCCGTCTAAAACTCGTAAATCCGCGGATTTTAGAAAGCCATGGTCTTCAAGAATGTATTGAAGGCTGCCTTAGCTTCCCGGACCGTTTTGCTAAAACCATCAGACCTTATGAGGTTACAATACAGGCATTGAATGAATACGGTGAAGAAGTAGTGATAACCGGCAAAGGTGAAATGGCAAAGTGTTTCTGTCATGAATTGGAACATCTGGATGGAAAGATTTTTTTAGATAAGGCCATTGAAGAAATTGACATGTAGAATTATAGTCAACAAAAGCCGGCTCTCGAATTAGAAAAAGGAGAGAATAATATGCCTTCAAATGAATATTTGCAGCAAGTGACCACTGGAGAAGTAGAGGAACTGAACGGAGAAATAGTTCGCTGTGAGTATGATGAATCTTGGGCAAAAAATGTATTTTCAAGAACATGAAGATATAGAGAATGCTTTAAATGGCAATAGTATGTCCATTGAACATGTTGGCTCTATATCCGTTCAAGGTTTGTGTGCCAAGCCTATTTTAGTAATCATTCTATTTTCCGCCAAAAGGGACAAATACGCTTCTTGCGAAAAAACTCTCGCACAGAACACATGGAAATATGTGCAGAATTATGCAGATGCAAAGTCTTAGGTTGTGACAGAAATATTTAAACATATTGATGTTGAATAAAAGGATATTGATTAACTATATAAACCTGAAATTGTAATTCTTTATATGTGTTTGAGTAAAGTTATTATGATGTGCGGCGTATGTGGTTCTGGAAAGACTACTTACGCCAAGAAAAAAGAACAGGAAGGATATATCAGACTTTCCATTGACGAAGAAATGTGGAAACTTTATGGGAGAAAGGGAATTGATTATCCGGAAGAAGAATATGAAAAATTGTCAGAGCAGGTGGAAGCTGCGCTTCAAAAAAAACTGTTGTCCCTGATTCATCAAGGAAAAGATGTTGTGATTGATTTTAGTTTTTGGAGTAAGGAAAATCGGAATTTTTATAAAGAGCTAATCCGAAAAGCAGGCGCTGAAACGGAACTTGTCTATATGAAAGCCAGTAAGGAGCTTTTGCAAAAAAGACTCTATAAAAGAAATCAGGTCTTAAATGCCAATTCGCCGTTTGTGATAACAGATGAAATATTGGAACATCATTATCACGCATTTCAGGAGCCATGGGGCGAAGGAGAAAAAGTAATTTTGCAGAAATAGGATATTATGCAGTATTCAAAGGAAGAAAGTAAAGCAATCTGGAATCAAAACGCTGAATTTTGGGATTGTGCAATGGGGGATGAATCAAATGATTTTCACAGAGAAGTTGTCCGCCCCAAAGTAACAGAGCTTCTAAATCCTGATCCAACAGACTATATTTTAGATATTGCCTGTGGAAATGGAAATTATTCTGCATATCTTGCAGAAAAAGCTGTCTCTGTTTTGGCTTTTGATTATAGTGAGAAAATGGTGGAACTGGCAAAAAAGCGTCAAAAACGGTATGCCGATAATATTGAGTTTTGTGTAGCAGACGCTACGAATGAAACAAGCCTGATGGCATTAAAAAGAAATAAGCCATTTACAAAAGCAGTCTCCAAAATGGCGGTCATGGATATTACCGATATTAAGCCGCTTTTTACCTCTGTTTATAAATTGCTTGAGGATAACGGAGTACGTGAATTGTTATTTTTCTTATCTGTTCCGAGGCAAATACCCTTATTCGTATAATAATCACCACAACCGTCAGGGTCAGAACGTAAAACACTACTAAGCATAGCGACTCCGTTTTCAGTAAATACGTAAGGCATGTATTTCAAATGTTGTCCGCGTCCTTCGTTTAAGGTCGCAATTTGCGAGCTTAAACATTCGTCCTTGGTCAATTGAAACATGAAATCTTCTGGAAATCGTTTATTATCGGGGCAAAGAGGGACGGATGTCCTTCATCGTCCAATAATATAAGTTGTTCCTTTTGTATGTAGAGGTTGATGACACTGTCAATGAGTTGCTGACAATGGGAAATGTGAACATGGCTTACATAATCTGAAAGCAGACAAGATACGCAAGCGCATATCGCATTACTTTGTCTTGCAACCAATCGTCTTAGAATTTTGGATAACGTCTTTGACACTGTTACGAAATACCTACTGCCACCATTCAAGAGTGTAGAACAAAGTAAGCTCCATCATGCCTGTCTCTTCAAGAAGAATTGCTCATTCTACTAATCGCCCAACATCATACACTTTGGGGTAATATCGGTGTAAGCGAAAGTTAAATACGTTAAATTATTACCTTTTCGTATCTAAACAGAATCCGCACAATCACTTTTCTACCGTTTAGAGTGTATAGTACTGATAATCAACTAATAATAGATACATCTTATGGAAGCAATAAGGGGTTGTTGGTCAGCAAGAGAACTGGAGCGGCAAATCAATTCCCTCTATTACGAGCGCAGCGGATTGTCGAAAAACAAAGAAGCCTTATCTGCTTTGGTGCAACGGCAAGCCATGCCGCTGCAGCCCAAAGACATTATTAACACGCCCGTTACGTTGGAGTTCTTGGGATTGAACGACCGTACTTTGGTAACGGAAAACGACTTGGAGCAATCCATTCTGGACAACCTGCAACGCTTCCTGTTGGAAATGGGGCATGGGTTCTGCTTCGAAGCACGCCAAAAGAGAATCCTGATAGACGGGGATTATTTCTTTGCCGACCTCGTGTTTTACCACCGCATTTTGAAATGCCATGTCATCGTGGAATTGAAGATAGACAAGTTCCGCCACGAATACGCTTCGCAACTGAACCTATATCTTAACTACTTCAAGGCGGAAGTGATGCAACCCGACGACAATCCGCCTGTCGGCATCCTGCTTTGCACCGAGAAGGGCGACACGTTGGTAAAATACGCCACTGCCGGATTAGACCCGAACATCTTCGTGCAAAAGTATATGATAGAACTTCCCACTGAAGAGGAAATTAAGAAGTTCATTTCAACTGCAAACTATTAGCAATAAAAAACACTACTGGCGAAAAGAAGGAAAGCCATTCTTTCTCTTTTCGCCAGCACGTTTATTACTGCCAACAAGAATAGGTTTAGGTTAGTTTGGATGTATATACAAAAGACAGAACTAAACCGTAAATGCAGACGATAATTATAGCAAGTCACTTATGATACATTCTGTTCTTCCAAGACTATATTAGCATCATTATCGCATTTTTCAGGCTTAATCCGCTCTATACGACGAATATGTTTTGCCCTATTAGCTATAATTAACGGTACACGCTCGACAACAACAACCGATGTGTCAAGCCCCAACGCACTCGGTTCTCCAATGCCTATCTTTCTAATTAAGGCATAAAGGCTCATCAGCAAATTTTGTCGGCGGTTACGGGAATCTTCAGGATAATATATCCGGTGGATAATAATAAAGCGAAAATCACCCGGTATGCCATTCTTATGCAATGAAGGATAAGAGCTTGTTAGTTCTACTTCACCATCCGCAACAAGGTCATCAACTACTTGTCGTAAATAAAGGCTCACGCGCGGTTCTATACGAAAACCTATACGCATGGTTATACTAAACAATGTCCCTTTTATTAATGTGGAACAATTATATTCAAGTGTGTCTGGTGTATCCACAAATTCAAGGTTAATAAGCCAATAATGATCTGCCCGTTTAGGCTGCTTATTAATTATGGAATACAACAATTTATCGTCCACACAACCTTCTTTGTCTGCATGATTCACATAGACAAGATTAGAAGCATATTTGGATATGCTTTCGTCCGCCTTAATATCAGAAATAATGTTGTAGTATTCACTTAACCGTTTGGAAGACATATGTTTTCGACGAATTTTGTTGGCACTTACCCATACAAACATGATAAAACATAATAATCCACCTATTAACAGCGTAAACCAACCTCCGACCATAAATTTGGACAGGTTTGCAGCAAGGAAAATACCTTCAATAACACAATATCCGCCGACAAACAGTATTGATAGAATGCGTGGAATGTTATGCATATGCAAATAGAATCCCAACAACAATGTTGTCATCAACATTGTAATAGTTATGGCAAGTCCATAAGCGGCTTCCATGTGGGTGGAATCTCGAAACAACAATATAGTAAATATTACTCCAATATACATTACAAGGTTTACCATTGGAATAAATGACTGACCTTTTACGTTGGTAGGGTGCTTAATACGCATACGAGGCCAGAAATTCAAGTTCATAGCTTCACTCAATATGGAAAATGAACCGCTTATTAGAGCTTGGCTCGCAACAATAGCTGCCCCGGTAGCCATTGCTATGGAAAACAACAGTATTTCTTGTGGCATGATTGAATAAAATGGGTTCACTGTACCTTCTGCACTTTCCGGATGATGCAATACCCACGCTCCTTGCCCCAAATAATTTAGAATAAGCATCACCTTTACAAATATCCAACTGACCGTAATATTTCGTCTGCCACAGTGCCCTAAATCAGAGTATAAGGCTTCTGCACCAGTGGTACACAAGAAAACGGCACCCAATATCAGAAACCAGTGGGGGGATTCCACTAATAACCGTATGGCATAGTAAGGATTGAATGCCTTGAATACTTGAGGATAGGAAGTCAGACTGATAGCTCCGGCGATTCCAAGAAGCAGGAACCAAAGTAGCATAAATATGCCAAATGACCGTCCTATATTTTCTGTACCAAAACGCTGAACGAAAAATATAATGGTAATAATGGTCAGTGTAATAGGAATCACAGGCAGATGCGGACTGATACTTTCAAGTCCTTCTATGGCAGTTGTGACCGTAATGGCTGGAGTGATAATACCATCAGCAAGCAAAGTGCTCGCACCGATAATGGCAATGATGTAAATCCACCTTCTTCTGTGGCGGCGTAAAAGGGCATAAAGCGCAAGTATGCCACCCTCCCCGTTATTGTCGGCACGGAGAGCCACCAGCACATATTTCACCGTAGTCTGAAGAGTAAGCGTCCATATGATACAAGACAATGCGCCTAAAACATAATTTTCATCAAGAGCTTCTCCAGTATGAATGATGGCTTTCATAACATAGAGTGGCGATGTTCCAATGTCACCAAAAACAATACCCAATGTGATGAGTAACCCGGCAAATCCAAGTTTATGTTGAATATTGCCTTCTTTTGATAGGTTTGCCATAAAAAGTAGTTTTTTGTTCTACATATATTTGTTTTCCTTTTAAGCGGCGCAAATATAAAATAAAATCTTAACAATAAGATTTCACTTTTCTTTTTTCGTGAAAAATATCATATAAACCTTGACGATGGTCAAGGCTTGTCTAAAAAAATAGTCTGTTTGAATTACGTATAACTATTAAACTCAAAAGCCGAAGTTATGGGACTTATCCTTCACCTCGGCTTTTTGCTATTTACTGATTTCCTAACCTATCAGCTTCCTTTTTCAACTGCTCAGCCTGCTCATTAAGCAGCTTTGCCCGTTCCAAGGCTTCCGCCTGCCTGCGGCAACGTTCCTCAAAATCTAGTACCGAATCCGTCTGGTTGCGGATAAAACGCTCGTCCCGCTGCCACTTGAACTTATTCTCCAGTCTTTCAAGGGTATTGCCGTCCGCTTGTCCCTGCATCAGCAGATAACGGTATTTCATGTCGTTGTCCTGTGGAAAAGCCAACGAAAAACTGCAAGACGAGGTTTCAAAACGGGACACCAGTATTGAAAAATTGCAGAGCCAAATACAGCAGATGCAGAAACAGCATGATACGCAAATCCACAATCTCAAGGAAATGCACAGACAGGAACTTGACATGAAGGAAAAGGAGCTGTCACGACTCGCCAGAATCATAGACAAGGCTTTCAGGTGGTTCCCGATGTTCAGGGAAATGCTTCGCATAGAAAAGTTCTGTGCCATGCTGGGGTTCTCTAAAGAAATGACCGAAAGTCTTTTGGTCAAGAAAGAATCCTTAAAATGCAGCGGTAAAATCTATTCCGAGCAGCACAGACGAAACTTTGACGTAAAGGATGATGTTTTTAGGGTGGAGAATGACCCTGACGATGAAAGCAGACTGAGCCTGACAATAAACAGGAAGCCGATTGCCGAGTGGTTCAGGGAACAATGGCACAGGCTTAGATATGGAACAAGAGTACCGCAACAAGAAGAAAAGAAAAGTAGAGGAATTAAGATGTAACTTGATAGTTTGCGACTCTAGATTCCCGATTATCAATTAAATTGTGTATCTTTGCCAATGGTTAGAGGAAACTCTTTCCAAGACATGTTAGAATTAGAAGAAGCGTTATGCTAGTCGTGGTGTCGGAAACCTAGGAAATTTCTTAAGACATACAAACGATGATGGCATAGTGGTTCTCACGCTATAGCGTGGGCTGCTATTGTTATATCTGTTTGTATGGGTTTTCCTAGGACCTCCGACACAGGTGAACGATTTGTGGTTCACGCTTCGTGCGTTAGGAATGACAATTAACCAATAAACATAGTTCATATGAACATTAAGCAATGCATCTATTTATTTGCCGCAATCGCATTTTCACTCTCATCTTGTAGCGATGACAGCGGCATGGGAAATGATTTCGAGCCTAAGACGTATAATGTATTAGGCAAAGTAGAAAAAGGTCCATTTGTCAGCGGTTCTACTATTACCATTCAACCGATGGACGGAAATTTACAAGTACTTGGAAGCTTGTATTCAGCTACCATTCAAGACGATTTAGGCAATTTTTCTTTTGGCTCCAAGTTGTTTGAAGCACCCTATGCGGAATTAACGGCTAATGGTTATTTCTTTAACGAGGTAGAAGGTGAGTTATCATCAGGCACATTAAATCTTCGTGCCTTGGTAGATTTATCTGATGAAACTACAGTAAACGTAAACCTGCTTACACATTTGAAGTATCAAAGAATACAGAAACTCATTGCGGAAGGGGTAAAATTCGGAGAAGCCAATAAGCAAGCACAAAAAGAATTGTTTACCGCTTTCGGACTTCAAAAATATGCAGAAAAAGATGCGTCCACATTTTCCATTGCTGGAGGAACAGATGAGTCTGCTGCTTTGATTGCCATATCTTCTCTGCTACTTGTAGATAGAAGCGAAGCTGCCCTGACAGAATATTTGGCAAAATTATGCAGGGAATTTGGCGAAAATGGAAAGTTTGGAAGCAGCACATTACAACAAATCAGTGAAGACAAAAAGTCATTGAGCAATCAACTTTCTTCTGTAAGAGAAAATATCATAGACCGCTATGACGACCTTGGATTAAAAATTGAAGTAAAAGAATTAGGACACTTCATAGATTGGGATGATGACGGACTTGCAGGAAATGAAACATTGCAAGATGGACAAGAAGTCAAATTGGAGACATCGGAACTTAACGTACCCAATGAAGGAGGAACCTATACAATCAACATATCTTCCCCCATTCCGGTATATCTAACGCCGTTAGTTGATAAAGACGATGACGGACCAATAGACAACATTACAGAAGATAACGTTTTCAATGAAATCTATGAACACATAGAAAATGATGGTATTTCTATAGAAAAAAGCATTAACGAAAACAAGTTGACAATTAAAGTTTCCCGACTAAATTCAAGAGCGGATAAATCGACTTCTGTAACCATATATGATTGTCTTGGCAATGTGGTAGGTGAAGTAAAAGTAATCCAAGAAGGAAATGGAAACACTTCAATACCGAAATTAGGACGGACAGGAGAGCAGGTTGTCGCAGGCTTTGCATTACCCATTGCTCGCGGACTTTCTGATTTTAATCTTATTGAGCAATACTACCACTATAATAAAGAAGCGGATTTGGTAAGTCAATACGTTTACCCCAGTTGTGATAATGTAAAAAACATTTGGAGTAATTTTTATAGTGCCAATAGGATGATTATGCTATTTAAAGAAAAGGAAGCTGAACAGCTCGGTGTTTATCAAGACTATCTTAATGTATTCAGCGCAATGCATTATTACTATATGGCAGTGGCTTGGAAAGACGTTCCTTATATAAATTACGTGCTTGATATAAATAACGCATATAATATCAGCAGAACTCCAATACATGATATTTTCTCGGACTTAAAAGCCAATTTGGAAAAAGCCATAGATAATCTTGAAGAGAAAAAGAATGAATCGCTTAGTAATGATGCCAATGATTTTTTCTTCTTGTCAAAAGATGTAGCAAGAATATTGCTTGCTAATATTTGTATGTATCAAGGTGAATACAACCAAGCAGAAAAGCTCTTGGGAGAAGTTATCAGCAATGGCTTCTATGAGCTGGATGCTTCCAATTATAACAACAAGGAAACCATTACGAATTTATTTAATAATGGAAGCAGCAAAGAAACCATATTTGCAGCTCATAATGAACCTCAATCACGTGGAAATATTTCGATTGGCACCCCTCCATTAGTTCCCATAATGACTTATACTGATGTAGTTTTGTCTTATGCTGAAAGCCTTTATAAAAATGGTAGGACATTGGAAGCCGAATCACAGTTGCAAAAAGTAATCACAGCTAAACATATTAGCGTAACAGGTGAAAATACTTTGGAGAAGATAAAAGATGCAAGACTACAGTTGATGCTTTATACCAACACAAACTTCGCATTCATGAAAAGAAACAATTTTGCAAAAGAGGTATATGGAATTGAAGAATACAGACTGCTATTACCAATACCGCAACAAGAAATAATTGTTAACCCGTCAATGACACAAAATCCAGGATATTAATAAGAATACGACTTAGACCTAAAAAGTTCCACGATTCGCTATTGAATGGTGGAGCTTTTTATATTAAAAAACAATACGATCACAACTAAAACATAAAACTAAAAATTTTCTTTTGAGAGGTCTTAAATCGTTCAATTTCCAAAGAGAGCGATTTCTTTAATTGAACAGCCATAAAGCCCAAGAAAGGCAGATTTGTTTCTTCTTCCTGTGATTGACGTAAGGCAGAAATATACTCCTCTCTATCTTCCTTGAATATCTTAGTAGGAAAAAGGTTGTAGCAAAACTGAATGTAATTCATCAGCAAGCGGGCAGTCCTTCCGTTACCATCTACCCACGGATGAATGGTCACTAAGTTAAGATGGGCATTGAAACTTAATTCGTATTGTTCCCGAAATGTTCCCACTGTCTTTTGCTTTTCCTGTAATAAGGTGCAAAATTCATCTATTTTGGCAGGGACTTTCTGATAATTCATATAAGAACGTCCACCAATACCAGCCGTCACGCCACACAAGCGAAATTCACCTTTGGAAGAATCAAAAGAGCCTCCCATAACGTTATAAATACTGCCTGTCGTACGCATCAATGTCGAATTCAGCTTTTGCAAAAACGCTGAATTAATTGGCTTCTTACATTTGGCTTCCTCTTTGGCAAACTCATAAGCTTTCTTTAAGTCCTCATTCATCAAATGATATACCAAAGGTTTCCCTTTAGCTGTCAATCCCTCATCGAAAAGCATTTGTGCCTCCACTTCGGTGAGTGTAGAACCCTCAATTGCTGTAGAATGGGTAATAAGAGAATAGAGGTAGTACTTTTCATAGTCCACCGCTTCACTAATACCAAGTTGCTGAAACTTCTGGTATAACTGTTCAATCTCTTGCCAAACACCTTGTTCCATTGACGTTTATTTAATTGGATTTATTTCTTTTCAAAGGTAATGTATTTGTATTGCGTAGCCAAAGAAAATAATGACTTACTACTATATTTTTTCGCCTGTGGGGAAAATGCGGGGAAAAATCAGACAAGTAAAAAGGCTAAGTAATTGATAATTCAATACTTAGCCTTTTATTCTGTACCCAGACCCGGGGTCGAACCGGGATGGAAGTGAATCCACTGGTGTTTGAGACCAGCGCGTCTACCGATTCCGCCATCTGGGCATCACATTGATTTCTCAATTGCGGTGCAAAGATACAGCTTTTTTTTGAACTCGCAATACTTTATCGAAAAAAAGAAGAAAAAAACAGAAAACCTCCGACAAACATTACCTATTCTTAAAAATATAATGTACTTTAGCAAAAAAATTAATGAGAACAATCATGGCAATAAACAAAGACAATTTCTGCGTTATCATGGGAGGAGGAATTGGCAGTCGCTTTTGGCCGTTCAGCCGCAAAACACTGCCCAAACAGTTCCTCGATTTCTTCGGCACCGGACGTTCGCTGCTGCAGCAAACTTTCGACCGCTTCAAAAAAATTATACCGACGGAGAACATCTTCGTTGTTACCAACGCCCTCTATGCCGACCTTGTCCAGCAACAACTTCCCGAACTGAAAGCCGAGCAAATCCTTTTGGAACCTGCACGCAGGAATACAGCACCCTGCATCGCATGGGCTTCCTACCACATACGGGCCATCAATCCCAATGCCAACATCGTTGTGGCACCATCGGACCACCTGATCTTGAAGGAAAGTGAATTCCTGACTGCCATCGAGAAAGGCTTGGATTTCGTAGCTGGAGAAAACAAACTCCTGACTCTCGGAATTAAACCCAACCGACCAGAAACAGGCTACGGATACATCCAGATAGCTGAAGCAGCCGGGGAAAACTTCTATAAGGTGAAGACATTCACCGAAAAGCCCGAACTGGAACTGGCCAAAGTATTTGTGGAAAGCGGAGAATTCTATTGGAACTCCGGCTTGTTCATGTGGAACGTGAATTCCATCATCAAAGCAGGGGAAGACTTGCTGCCCGAACTGGCTTCCAAACTGGAACCTGGTAAAGACGTCTACGGCACGCCGGAGGAGAAAAAATTCATTGATGAGAATTTCCCAGCCTGCCCCAACGTATCCATTGATTTCGGCATCATGGAGAAAGCCGATAATGTCTACGTATCATTAGGCGACTTTGGTTGGTCGGATCTCGGAACATGGGGCTCTCTTTATGATCTCTCCCCCAAAGACGAACATCGGAATGTAACTCTGAAATGTAACTCCCTACTCTACAACAGCCAAGACAATATCATTGCCCTGCCCGAAAACAAATTAGCGGTAGTGGAGGGATTGGAAGGTTACTTGATTGCAGAATCGGACAACGTCCTGCTCATCTGCAAAAAGGACGAAGAGCATGCCATCCGTAAATACGTGAATGATGCACAAATCAAGATGGGCGAAGATTATATCTAATATTAGATAAAACTCAAAACCATACAAATATAAAAGAAGGGACAGCCCGTCAAGGCCGCCCCTTCTTTTATATATAGGAGGATATATGCTTACTCTAAAACTATCTCATCTACAAACAAAAAACCTGGATTACCCTTGCCACCATGCCATGACGGAATTTCGTGTTCAGACAGAGCTTTTACTTTGACATAACGCGTCTTTACAGATGCAAATTCCAGCTTATGAGTATAAATCTGATTGGGATCATCAGACTTCATCGCAGGATAGGATTCCGAAGCCACTTCCTTATACGTCTGGTTGTCATCCGAAACAGATACCGTAATACCGCGGGTATCAAAGATCCAATCGCCCTTTTCTACACAAGTATGTAATGTCATCGACGAAATTTCCATCGGTTCTTTCAAGTCAATGACAGCCTCCATGTCATTCTTATAGAAAGCAATCCAACGCCCGGTTTTGTAATTCATGTTACCCGTCATTCCATCAACCAATACCGTAGCTCCAGTAAATTCATATTGTTTGTTGACGGGTTGCAACATGGTTATTGGCTTCATAGACGACTTACTGAAAGTGATTTCATCGGTTGTTACTTTCGATTTTCCAGAAGAACGAATCGCAACAGTACGAAGCGTGCAGGGCTTATCTATTTTAAGCACTCCTGTATATTCCTGTGATGAAGAAGTTGGTTCACTACCATCCAACGTATAGTAAATAGGAGCACCATCAATGGTTTGAGCTACAACATCAAGCGTACCAGTTTCTGTATTTGGCCTCAAGTCAAGCCGTACATCAAATATATGCGTTGCATAATTCCATCCATTCTTTTGATAGATATCCACCAGACGGCTCACCCGCTTCAGGAATGATTCATAATCTTTCTTATCGGGCTGACTCCATTGTACTTCACACAAAGCTGCCATACGAGGCAAAACCATATACTGTATTTGTTTCAGGTCAGGGATATACTCTGTCCACAAATTGGCCTGTACACCAATAATATATTTCTGTTCTTCGGGCGACAAAGCCTTAGGCATAGGTTCGTAACTATACACCCGTTCCATAGGCAAATATCCTCCAATAGCCAATGGTTCGGTATCTGTATCTTTCGACTGATAATAATCGAAATAGAGATATGTATTCGGAGTCATAACTACATCATGCCCTTGTTTGGCTGCTTCGATACCTCCGCCTTCACCACGCCATGACATAACAGTAGCTCCCGGAGCAAGTCCACCTTCCAAGGTTTCATCCCAACCAATCATCTTCCGGCCTTTCGTTGCAAGGAACGCTTCGGCTTCATGAATAACAAAACTCTGCAAACGTTCTTCTTTAGTGTGTTTACTATCGCTCTTTAAACCCAAAGCCTTGATACGTGCCTGACACTTTGGGCACTTTGCCCACACCGTTTTGGGACACTCGTCGCCTCCCACATGAATATATTCTGATGGGAATATTTCCACGATTTCAGCCAACACGTCCTTGACAAATTCGATTGTCTTATCATTGCCCGCACACAGCACATTATCTGAAACACCCCACTGCGTCCATACTTCGTACGGACCACCCGTACATCCCAGCTCAGGATAAGCAGTCAAAGCAGCCTGCATGTGCCCAGGCAGATCTATTTCAGGTATCACCGTAATATAACGTTCAGCAGCATAAGCGATTATTTCCTTTGCCTGCTGCTGGGTATAGAATCCACCATAAGGCTGTCCGTCATACTTACCACTATTGCGCCCGATAACCGTTTCTTTACGTTGCGAAGCGATCTCGGTCAGTTTCGGATATTTCTTGATTTCTATTCGCCAACCCTGGTCATCAGACAAATGCCAATGCAAACGATTGATATTATGAAGTGCCAGCATGTCAATATAGCATTTCACATCGTCCACAGAGAAGAAATGACGGCTCACATCCAACATCATTCCCCGATAACCAAAGCGAGGTTCATCAGTAATACTTACCGCAGGTAATTCTATACTCCCCTCCTCAGCTATACCTATTGATTTACGCAATGTCTGAATACCATAGAATACACCAGCCTCAGTTGGTGCTGTAATCACAACTTGCCCCTGTTTCACTTCCAAGGAATAAGCTTCCGGATTCTCTTTTTTCAAGCCCAATTGCAAAAGGATGCCTTTCTGTCCTTCACCACCTTCCTTTACGTTCAATCTAATCCCCGTCTGACTTTCTACATATGATGCCAAAAACTCGGCATTCCGGCGCATTTTCTCATTACCAACCGTATAATAGATTGTTGTGCCATCCTTCATAACAAAGGAGGCTTCTTGAACTGTTTTAATTTCCAAAGGAATGGGGACCACCTCATAATCGGCAACCACGGGTGCCTTACCTGCACAAGAAGCTAACAATAATCCTACTAAAGCCAAGCTTCCTAACCTGAAATCAGAAAAAATTCGCATGTTCAATAATCTTACAGAATTAATAATAAACCTAATAGCAGAAAAATTCTGCGTCAAGATACAAAAAAAAGATGAAATGAACAAGCGACTAATCACAAATCCTGCCAAAAGCCGACTTTCAACTGCTTTATTTTCAAATTTACTTTTCCACCTGTTGTCCGGCTTCCACCCAACCGTTAAAACCAGTCTCCAGTTCATAAACCTTAAAACCCTTTTCAGACAATATGTGAGCTGCTTTTTTACTTCGTTTTCCGCTACGACAATAGAGAGCAACCGGTCTCGAAAGTTGCAATACGGAATCTGCAACAGCAGCAAAAGATTCATCGAGTACATTAACGTTCATACTACCAGGAATATGACCTTCTGAATATTCCGCTACTGTACGTACATCTAAACGTTGAACTTCCGGATCATTGATTACATTAACAAAGTCTTCCACAGACAACGTTTCAAAATTGCCACCTTTCTGCTGACAAGAAGAGAAAAAAGAAAATAACAAACAAAATGATGCAAACAACGTTTTCATAACCAAATTCAATTAAAAGTTATTCGGCTATCAAAGGCCGGTACTCAAAGGTATATGTCTTCACTTCACCCGAATAAGTATGCACATGCAAGCTCACCTCTACCGTATCAACTCCTTCATCGGCATACTGCAACAAGGGTATCGAACAATAGGCACGCTGGCTATAAGCCTGAGTGTCGCCTCCATCATCATGATACAACGTCAATTCTACTGACGAACGGCGCGCTTCTGCATCAACATCCACCCGATCTTCCACATAATGAAACTTATGTTTCCCATGCTGTGCCTTGACCGTAAGCATCAGGTTCAGATAATTACGTCCCATCCACACACTCAGCACATCCACTGGGTCAGTCTTCACACCTTCGGGAAATTTATCGACAGGCAAAGGTATCGGAGCAACGGCTGCCGACACGGCATACAGGTGCACTCCCTCACCTCCTTCCTCGTGCACCCATTCATAATTACTGACAATACGAACCAAAGAATCGGGACGGATATGCGAATGGGAGTCATCAACCAGCACCGCATATTCCTCACCATCATCCGTCAACACCCGCTCCAACGTTCCGTCGCCCCCCGAATAGGCTGTAAGGAATTCTAGTTTGACAGACGGATAATGATAGCTATCCTCCCCACAAGCTGTCAGCAACAGACATAACACGCCCCACAGACAACCACACCAATAAGCCGCCATTACTTTCCTCTTCATACTTCCATTGCCTTCAGATGATTCTTCAGCGGATTGGCATACATCTCGAGCATCTTAGTACGCAGAAAGGCTTCATCCTTATTTTCCAACGTAATACGTAACAATTGGCTGGCCAGATAGCTTTCAAACTTCTGCTTGTCATCGATCGTATAATGCCCGGCATAGACATCGGTACCTGCCAAAAGGTCAGCAGCCACATAGTTACACGGATACAAACGGTAACCGCGATGAATTTCTCTGTCTATCATCGCCGAAACAGTAGAGAAAAGCTCCTGACGAGGCATCTTGCGATCCAGGCCAGCCAAGTGATCGTTGATACAAGAAGCAATGTGGAAGTGTACCCGTCCCTTATAGCCGAACAAGCCTGTCTGCATATTCTTCAGGTCATCGGCCGTCGACTTCTTGTAATCAGGATGGTCGCGCTTCAGCTGAAACTCCCATGCCTTGAGGAAATCGCAAGGATCAAACTCGTAAGAAATAGAAAGGGGCGCGATGTTCATCTCCATCAGGCGGTCCAACACATCGCCCTCGCCGCCGATAGCCAGCATCTTGAGTACACTATCCTGCGTGCGGTCGTCTGAGTCTTTGGCGCGTCCCTCACGCTGGGCTATCCAGATAGACTGCTTCTTCTGCGAAATGGTGTAGTGCATGTAGCGTGACATGCGGGCCGATGACTCAAGCATCTGCCGCATGGGCAAGCCACGTTGTACGATGAACGACTTGTTGATACGTACCAGTCTTTTTATCCACGGATAAATGAGCAGGTTATCACCAATGGCTATTTCTACCGTATCACCTCCCTGATCTACCAACATAACAGACAAAAAGCCCGAATCGAGAATAATATCTCGATGATTGGAAATGTAAGTGTACGATTTCGTTTTGTCAGCCAAAGAGTCATTATCCAACGTCACACCATCTGAGGCCTTCTGCATAATGTCTTTCATTATGGCATATCCAAAAGTTTTTTGGAACTCCAACTTGGTCTTGCAACTGCGCATTTTGGCAGCAAGCATTTCAAAAGGCACACTGGGAAAGGCCGCGGAAGCCACTTGCCTGAAAGCTGGATCGGCTATCAGTTCCTCATACACTGCGGGAAGTTCCTCGTCGTGATAAGGGCGGATTTCGTCAAATTCGTCGTACATAGTAAGGAAGGTTAAAACTTGTTTTCTATAATGTCTGTCATCACGTCCTTGATGTCCAAGCCGGCGGCACGCACCTGCTGAGGGATGAAGCTGGTGGCCGTCATGCCCGGCGTGGTGTTCACCTCGAGCAGATTGATCTTGTCGCCCTCGGTCACGATGTAGTCCACGCGGATGATGCCCTGTGCCCCCAGAATGTCGTAGATGGCCGAGGTGAGCTTCTTCACCCGGTCGGTCAGCTCGTCGGAGATACGGGCTGGCGTGATTTCGTCGGACTCGCCATTGTACTTGGCCTTGTAGTCGAAGTATTCGTTGTGGCTCACCACCTCTGTAATGGGGAAGACCACCGACTTGTCGCGCGTCTTATAGCAACCGCAGGTCAACTCGGTGCCGTCCATAAAGGCTTCCACCACCACTTCCTGCGCTTCGTCGAAAGCCTTGGCAATGGCGGGCTGTATCTGTTCACGTGTCTTCACCTTGGTCACACCAAAGCTGGAGCCTCCCAGGCTGGGCTTGATGAAACAAGGCAGGCCGATCTTCTCCACCACTTCGTCATCGGTAATGGTCTGTCCCTGACGCAAAAGGAGCGACTCAGCAATGCGCACGCCATAGGCATGCAGATACTGGTTGCAGGCAAACTTGTCATACGTAAGCGCCGCCGCCAGCACGCCACAGCAGGAGTACGGGATGCGGAGCATGTCGAAGTAGCCCTGCAGGCGTCCGTCCTCGCCCGGCGTACCGTGGATGGTGATGTAGGCGAAATCGAATTTCACTTTCTGCCCGTCCAGCTGGAAGCTGAAGTCGTTGCGGTCTACGGGCAGCGTGCGTCCGTCGTCGAGCCGCACGTGCCAGTCAAGGCCGTGCATGCCCACTATATATAATGTGTACTTCTCCTTGTCGATGAAGGAGTAGATTCCTTGTGCGCTGCGCAGGGAAACTTCATACTCGGAGGTATCTCCTCCGGCCACAATAGCAATCGTGCGTTTCATTCTAATTCTCTGTTACTGATGTAGCTTCTCCATTTGCCAATGAGGTTCGTCATGTCGTCGGGCAGTTCGGAAGTGAAGTACATTTCCTCGCCGGTGACGGGATGGACAAAGCCCAGCGTCATGGCGTGGAGCGCCTGGCGCGGGCAGATGTCAAAGCAGTTGTTTACAAATTGTTTGTATTTTGCAAAATGAGTACCTTTCAGGATTTCATGACCACCGTAGCGTTCGTCGTTGAAGAGCACGTGGCCGATGTGCTTCATGTGCACACGTATCTGGTGCGTGCGCCCCGTCTCGAGGATGCACTCGACGAGCGTAACGTAGCCGAAGCGCTCCAGCACGCGGTAGTGGGTCACGGCATGCTTGCCTTCACCCTCGGGCAGGACAGCCATCTGGAGGCGGTCCTTGGGGTTGCGGCCGATGTTACCCACAACCGTACCCTCATCCTGCTCCACGTTGCCCCATACCAAGGCCTGGTAGCGGCGTTTGGTAGTCTTGTGGAAGAACTGCCAGCCCAGGTTGGTCTTGGCATCAGCCGTCTTGGCAATGACCAGCAGGCCGGAGGTATCCTTGTCGATGCGGTGCACCAAGCCCAAGTGCGGGTCGTTGGCATCGTAACCCTTGGTGTCCTTCAGATGCCAGGCGATGGCGTTCACCAGCGTGCCGTGCCAGTTGCCGTGGCCCGGATGTACCACCAGTCCGGCGGGCTTGTTGACCACCATCACGTAGTCGTCCTCATAGACCACGTTCAGCGGGATGTCTTCGGGCACCACTTCGTTGTCGTAGCGGGGACGGTCCATCATCACCGTTATCACATCCAGCGGCTTTACCTTGTAGCTGCTCTTCACGGGCTTGCCGTTGGCCATAACAAAGCCCGCATCGGCCGCCTTCTGGATGCGGTTGCGTGAAGAGTTGGTGATGCGGTCGAAGAGATACTTGTCCACGCGCATCATCTCCTGCCCCTTGTCCACCACCACGCGGAAATGTTCGTAGAGCTGGGCCTCGTCGCCCACCGGCTCCACGTCGTCAGGGCATTCGTTCTCCAGATCGTCTATGTCAATGTCTATATCTTCTTCTCTCATAGTCCGTGTCAAAACCAGTCTTCTTCTTCCAACACTTCTCCCTGTACTTGTGGCACGTCCAACGAATCGACTTGCAAAGAATCGGCTGGTGCTTCTTCCCCATTACCGATAACCAATGTCAAAATAGCGCCCATCGGCACCTTAGCGCCTATTTCTAAAGAGTTTCCTCTGTACTTCACCGCATATACCCAATCTTTTTCACCAGGGATAGAGTCATTGTTGGTAAGGCGGAAACCGGCAGCCAATAAACGAGCTTCGGCCTGACGCACAGAACTGTTGTCAGCCACATCGGGCACCTCCTGCAACGGGATATCCAGTGCATTAATAGTCAAATACACCATGCGCCCCTCCTTTACACGTTGTCCCGCGGTCGGACTATAATCGAGTACACATCCAGCTGGTAAGTTTTTTACATAGCTTGAATCGGCTACTACGCAATTCAATCCCCTGTCGGCAAACATAGTTTGTGCTTCCGCCAGGCTAAGTCCTTTCACATCAGGCACCACTACTGCCTCACCGTGACGAGTATATGCATCCAATGCTGCCAGTACTCCGAATATCACTCCTGCCAGCACCACAACCATTGCTATGATGTTCCCCCAGAAAAGGCCGTTTTTCCGAAAGGAAAAGAATTCTTTAATCGTCATAAAACATACATTTATATGAAAGACTGTATTGTCCTCTATTTTTTGGCAAAGATAGTGAAAGGTGAGTGCAATGCAAAAAGAAGCTTGCTTATTTTTGTATTGCCGAACCGCATCCTATCTTATTGAAAGATAGTGAAAGGCAAATGGAGAGACAAATGAAAACAAAGTTTTCCAACGCGCTCCCGCTCTTTCAAGATAAAAAACACTTTTCAAAAGAAAAGCCGCAAAAGACCAGACTTCCTGTCTTTTGCGGCTCTCTTATTTTCTACAAGAGAAAAGAGATTAGGCTTTTACTCCGTTGTATTCGTCGGAAACAGTCAGTTTTTTGCGACCTTTAGCGCGACGTGCTGCCAATACTCTGCGGCCATTGGCTGTAGCCATTCTCTCACGGAAACCATGTTTGTTTTTTCTCTTTCTGTTAGAGGGTTGGAATGTTCTTTTCATTGCTGTATCTTGTTTTACGTTATTATTCTCACGAATTCGGGCTGCAAAAATAGGGAGTTTTTTCAAATAAACCAAGAGATAACTCATTTTCTCTCAAAAGTTTTGTGTTTTTTACCGATTTCCATTAATTTTGCACCGCATTTCGCATGAGAAAGAATACATTAATAACATAAAAACAAGAAGATAATTATGATTAATGCCCAAGACATTAAAATCGGAACTTGCATCCGCATGGACGGCAAGCTGTATTTCTGCATCGACTTCCTGCATGTAAAACCCGGAAAAGGCAACACCTTCATGCGTACCAAGCTGAAAGACGTTGTAAACGGCTACGTACTGGAGCGCCGCTTCAATATCGGTGAAAAGTTGGAAGACGTACGCGTTGAACGCCGCCCTTACCAATACCTCTATCAGGAAGGTGACGACTACATGTTCATGAACCAGGAAACTTTCGACCAAATTCCTATCGCCCACGACCTCATCAACGGCGTAGACTTCCTGCTCGAAGGCCAAGTTGTAGATGTAGTATCCGACGCTTCAACAGAAACTGTACTTTATGCTGACATGCCTATCAAAGTTCAGATGAAAGTCACTTACACTGAACCGGGTCTGAAGGGCGATACTGCTACCAATACACTGAAACCCGCTACTGTTGAATCAGGTGCAACCGTCCGCGTTCCTCTGTTCATCAACGAAGGCGAAATGATTGAAATCGATACACGTGACGGTTCATACGTAGGACGTGTAAAAGCATAAGGATAAACGAACCTTATATATTGTTCCCGCATTCTTTCAACAAAAGATGCGGGAATTTTTTATTTCCCCAATTCTATTCAGCTTCCATTTAGCCATTTTTCAAGGGATCATCCTTGTCTGGCGAATCTGGTTCAGGCGTAGCATCCGGATTAAAAGGATTAAAATAATAAATGCCCTTTGCATCCAGCAACTGAAGATAATATGGCAGTTTTTGCATAAAGAGGCTACAATCTTTTGCATGAATTGGCGTCCAAGCAGACTCTGCCACGGCTATCAGACGAGGAAAAGTCATAAAATCCAACCTCTTGGCATCAGCGACACGTTCCGACCAAAGATTAAACTGAAGGCCTAATATTTGCTCCTCATACCCCTGAAACAGGTTCATAAGCGATTCAGGGAAGCGACAAATATCCTCTATCGGATTATAGCCACCCCACATACGCCCCACTTTATGAGTACCATACTGAACAAAATCAGCATACAATGGCCGACGCGGAGTCAAAATCACCCGATAGCCATTCTCCAAAGCCTTAAGCAACTGATATTTTCGGTCATGTCGCCACCACATAACCAACGACTTTTCAGGCGAAACTCCTGCATCTACAATCTCATCCCAACCAATCATCGTTTTCCCTTTGGAAGCGACCATATCGGCTACCCGACGAATGAAATAATGCTCCAGCTCCACTTCATTAGCCAACTCCTTATCTTTAATAAACTGCTGGATTTCCGGATCTGTATACCAGCTTTGATTGCCGAAATGCACTTCATCTCCTCCAATATGTATATAAGGTGAAGGGAACAAAGCAATCAACTCATCCAATACGTTACTGATAAACTCAAAGGTTTCTTCCTTACACGGATGGAAAGTAAAATGCTTCCACTTTCCTTCACCACCACCCGATATTTCTGGATAAGAACGACATACCGCCGTTGCATGCCCTGGCATATCAAATTCAGGAATAATCATAATGTGACGTTCAGCCGCATAGGCTACAATTTCGCGAATATCCTCCTGCGTATAATAAGCAGCAGGAGCTTTGGGATCATGCCAATTGCCAACAGCCCCTTCAGTAGTTAGTTTAGGATAACGTTTGATTTCGATGCGCCATCCAGGTTCATCAGTCAGATGCCAATGGAATACGTTCATACGAAGCGACGCCATGATGTCCAAATACTGCTTGACCTTCTCCTTGCCAAAAAAGTGACGGCTTTCATCCAACATGAACCCACGCCATCCATAACGGGGAGCATCTTCGATCCGACAAGCATGAACACGTCCCTTTCCCATACGTACTAGCTGAACAAAAGCCTCTTTAGCATAATATAGCCCAGACTCAGAAGACGAACGGAGCGTCACTTGCTCAGGAGTGACAACCAATGTATAAGCCTCATCTGGCATCCCCGCCTTCTCATCCTGCTCCAACACAATCATACCAGAAGAGGGTGCAGAAACATCCAAAAGACAATTCAACGTATCCGCCAAAGCCTTTGACAAATTGTCTGCATAGCCTCCATTACCACAAACTCTGACATTCTGCCCAACAATAAAGACGCCTTTCCCTCCCTGCATGTGAGCCGGCGTCGGAAGCAATGAAAACTGCGCCAGCAAAGGCAAGGCAAATCCACACAAACAAACGATAACAGAAAGTTTCTTTTTCATATCTACAAATATATCAATGTATTCAACGTACATTCCAAGTCACCCTATATTAGCTTTCTATAAATAGAAGGCATCCTTACGAATTTTACGATCGCGAGTAACCAATCCCTTATCGTTTACACCCGGACGATCACCTTCCGTACGATGAGCAGCTCCGAAATCAAACATATTCCACACAAATGATCCCCAAACAAAAGGACGTTCTGCCATCGCTTTCCAGTTTTCCATGTGATAATTCAGCCATTTAATCAGTGTGTCTAAAACGAAACACACAAAAATAAAGATTTATTTGCAAGCGCCCATACTTATCCAAAGGAAAAAGTTATCTTTGCCAAAGAAACATCATTATTCAATATGAAATATTCGGTTATCATCCCCGTTTATAATCGTCCTGACGAAGTGAACGAACTGCTAGAAAGCCTCACCCTACAAACTTGTAAAGACTTTGAAGTGGTAGTGGTAGAAGACGGATCGTCCATTCCCTGCCAAGAAGTCGTGGAGAAATATAGTGACCGATTGGACATCCACTACTACAACAAACCGAACTCCGGCCCTGGACAAACCCGTAATTACGGCGCTGAACGAAGCCATGGCGAATATCTCATCATATTGGATTCTGACTGTATCCTGCCGCCGGGCTACTTCGAGGCTGTTGAAAAAGAATTGCAATCTTCTCCCGCCGATGCTTTTGGAGGCCCCGACCGCGCCCACGCCTCTTTTACAGACATTCAAAAAGCCATCAATTATTCGATGACTTCATTCTTCACCACTGGCGGCATCCGAGGAGGCAAGAAGAAAATGGACAAGTTCTATCCCCGCAGTTTCAACATGGGCGTGCGACGCAGTGTCTATCAGACTTTGGGAGGTTTCTCAAAGATGCGTTTTGGCGAAGATATTGATTTCAGTATCCGTATTTTCAAAGCAGGCTATCGCTGCCGTCTCTTTCCAAGTGCATGGGTATACCACAAGCGCCGTACCGACCTGAAAAAATTCTTCAAACAGGTACATAATTCAGGTATCGCCCGCATCAATCTCTATAAAAAATATCCAGAATCACTGAAGCTAGTACATCTGCTTCCGGCCCTTTTTACATTAGGTACCGTTCTATTGCTCATCTGTGCGATATTCTGTCCCTATGCTTTGCTGCCCCTTTTGGCCTATGCACTCCTCGTTTGCATCGACTCCACTATCCAAAACGGGAACATTCGTATAGGTTTATACTCCATTGCTGCCGCCTACATTCAGCTCATCGGCTATGGTACAGGATTTTGGCGTGCATGGTGGAACCGTTGTATTTACCAAAAAGGAGAATTTGAAGCTTTCAAAAAGAACTTTTATAAATGAAAGCAATTACCATGAACAAACTCACCATCAAACAACTGGCTGAATCCGACCGTCCTCGCGAAAAGATGATGCAAAAAGGAGCCGAAGCTCTGACCGACGCCGAACTGCTAGGCATTCTGATCGGCTCCGGCAATACGGACGAAAGTGCCGTAAGCCTGATGCAGCGTATCCTTTCGGCTTGCGACAACAATCTGAACCAACTGGCCAAATGGGAAGTACGCGACTTTGCCCGCTTCAAAGGCATGGGGCCGGCCAAAAGTATCACCGTTATGGCCGCTCTCGAACTAGGGAAGCGCCGCAACCTGCAAGCACAGGGAGAGCGTCTCTGTATCAAAGCTTCAACAGACATTTATAATTTGTTCCATCCCCTGCTTTGCGACCTACCGACTGAAGAATTCTGGGTATTGTTACTCAATCAAGCAGGCAAAGTTATCGACAAAGTCCGTATCAGTCGCGGAGGTATCGACCAAACCACAGCCGATGTCCGTTCCATTTTACGCGAAGCACTCATCCAACGAGCTACACAAATAGCACTGATACACAATCATCCCTCAGGGAACGTACGTCCCAGCAATGACGACCTTCGCTTGACACAAGTCGTACAACGTGCCGCACAAACTATGAACATCCGACTCATCGACCACCTCATCATAACCGATGGACATTATTTCAGCTTTAACGACGAAGGACATTTATAATACAAACGACGTTAAGTGCCTCTTTACGACCACCAAGTCCATGTTTACGTTCACCAAGTTCATGTTTACGTTCACCAAGTTCATGTTTACAATCACCAAACATCAATTTATTCGGCAGGCGTTATGAACTCTTCCGTCACCTAACATAATAAAACGCAAAATAGCTTCTAAATGACTTCACGCTTTCACATTACACATAATCTGCCTCGAATAAGGAAATTACGGTGAAAGATAAAGCTTCACAGCCATGAAACATGTTTTTTCTACCTTCTCAAATTGGTTTCAAGCCAAATAAGTGTATTTCAGACAATTAATATTTTCACGTACTCCTGGGAGAAAAAGATATTCTGTAATTCTGCAAAAAGAATATACCTATCTGAAATCAAAAGAGTTAGAAGAATTACCCCTTTTTCGGGTAATGAGTTGGCAACCGTCCTAATTGCCGTAGTCTGCATTGCTTTGCTTGTTTAGGTAACTCTTGTGGATGCAAAATTAGTATACCTCAAATCCGCAACTACGCGCCTATATGATACAGAAGCGAAAATAATCTGCAT
>ERZ827452.1054-NODE-1054-length-30042-cov-14.860640_pt1 | contig 30042 bp, 23 predicted proteins | sample MGYA00519866_ERZ827452 | MGnify/ENA primary metagenome ERZ827452 (study PRJEB31778, sample SAMEA3449307) | human gut metagenome | biome: human gut; feature: human-associated habitat; material: faeces | place: United Kingdom | collected 2010/2012 ... | reverse complement strand
ACTCTGTGTACAGGTTTCTTTTGTCTTGCCATAATAAAAGGCCCTCCTAATGATAATTATTTTATCATAGAAGGACCTTGCCTAGATTATTTTACAGAAAAAGTTTCACAGACTCCTCTTTGAAATACGTATCATATCAATAGATACGATAATATAAATTATTTTTATATTTGTTGATAACAGGTTTATATCGGAAAAATTGTAAATTTATTTTCTATGCAAATTCATTTTTGTAGGGCTGGCATTAGACCAGCCCTTGATTTCATTATAATGGATAAAAAGATATTGAATATATGCACGGTAAAATGACTATTCTCAATAACGATGTTGAAAAAAGTAACTTTAGTGCTGTTGAAAAAATCACCATAGTTCTAATGAATCTTCTGCATCAACCCATATCTGCATTGTTCCATCAAGATATAATTTTGCATATTCCAGCGGTTTATCAATAGCAAGTGCATTTAATGCACAATCTGATCCGGGTGTTGTTTTTAAATTCTTTTCTGTTTCCCACAGTCAATGCGGAGCATATAGCCAGCACTGGTATATACATCAATGCTGTTTCTGTGTGGATTGTATTCTGCAAATATCGTTCTCATCGTATCAAATCTCCTTATCGTTCAATCAATCATTTGTTGCAAAAATCAGAAGCATTTCAATCAGTTCACCATGTCACTTTTATTTTGTGTTATACTGTTTTATAGATTTTTCTTGCCCTTGTATTTGCCCTTATCAGAGTTCGTAAACACTGGTGGGACGATATAACACAAGGGAAACAATAAGGGAAAACTCACCTGTGACAAATCCAGTGTTTTCAAGGGTTTGCGGAGAATTTAATAACAAAATATAACAGTTATTAAATCTCTTAAAACAGGTGAAATCTCAATTTGAATTTGCCGAGCAAGAGAGTAATATTGCTTGGCAAATTTATATTTATAGCAAATTTAAAATTCCCTGATTTTGTCCGGATCTTGTCACAGTCGGTTTGTTATGATATAGACACAATAAAGAAACAAACAAACGAAAGGAGGAAAAGAGAATGATTGCTTATCTCGGAAAGCGTTTCTACAATTGGATGCACTCATTATTTTAAGCAAAATCACCACAAATTCAGATAACAGAAAAAGTAAAAAACTTTTCAAAATCACAAAAATTTGTTCGCATCTTGTCACAGTAGGTATGGTAAGATAAAGACACAATATAGAAACAATCGAAAGGGGAAAAGAGAATGACTTATTATTTCGTAAGATTTTTTGTCAATTGGGATGGACTCATTTATTAAGATAAAAACACAACGAAATACGAATGTTACAATAGATGAGGATTTGTAAATCAAAGGTCGGGTAATTCACAACGGATACCCGACCTTATTTTATGCTGAATTATGATAAACAGCGTTGTTTGTCTTGAAAACTCATCCAAAATATCTATAATAAAAGTATAGAAAAAATCAGGAGCAGAGTTATGGATAAGTTTGATGTATTAAGAAAATACTTCGGATATTCCTCGTTCAGAAAAGGTCAGGAAGAAATGGTTGATTGCCTGTTGTCGGGCAGGGATGCTCTTGGTATAATGCCTACCGGTGCAGGGAAATCTATATGCTATCAGGTTCCTGCAATTATGTTTGGCGGTGTTACTATTGTTGTTTCTCCGCTGATTTCATTGATGAAGGATCAAGTAAATGCTCTTGTTCAGCAGGGCGTGAAGGCGGCTTATATCAACAGCTCATTAACCGATACACAATATGACAAGGTGTTGAAAAATGCGGCTTTGGGAAACTATAAAATAATTTATGTCGCACCCGAACGGCTGGAGTCAGTCAGTTTCATTAATTTATGCAGAAGAATAAAAATTTCAATGGTCGCCGTTGATGAGTCGCACTGCGTTTCGCAATGCGGACAGGATTTCCGCCCGAGCTATCTCAATATCAATAAATTCATTTCCGTTCTCCCGAATCGTCCGATAATCGGAGCTTTTACGGCAACCGCTACTGATGAAGTCAAAAAGGATATTATAAATATTTTAAAGCTTAATAATCCTACCGTAGTGACCACAGGCTTTGACAGACCGAATCTGTTTTTCTCCGTTTTAAGACCTGCCAAAAAGGATAACAGGCTTATTGAACTGATAAAAGAACGCAGGGACAAGTCGGGAATTATCTATTGTTCAACGAGAAAAAAAGGTCGAGAGCGTTTGCGATTTGCTTATCAAAAACGGCTTTCCGGCAACACGCTATCACGCAGGCTTGAGCGACGAGGAGCGTGTTAAGAATCAGGACGATTTTGTCTATGACCGCAAACCGGTTATGGTTGCGACAAATGCGTTCGGAATGGGCATAGATAAGTCGAATGTATCATATGTAATTCATTACAATATGCCGAAGAATATCGAAAGCTATTATCAGGAGGCAGGCAGAGCAGGACGTGACGGTCAGGAGGCGGATTGTATTCTGCTTTACGGAGCAGGAGATGTGCAGACCTGCCGATATTTTATCGAAAATACCGAGCCGAATCCACAACTTACACCCGAACAGAACGAGATGTTCAAGCAGAGAGAGGAAGAACGCTTAAAGTATATGATTTTCTATTGCAGAACGAGCGACTGTCTGCGTAATTATATGCTCAGATATTTCGGCGATGAAGCAGAGGATAACTGCGGAAAATGCTCAAACTGTCTGACAAAGTTTGAAACGGTAGATGTTACCATAGAAGCGCAGAAAATCCTTTCCTGCATAATCAGAACAGGACAAAAATTCGGCGCAACAATGATAGTCGATGTTCTGCGAGGAAAGATAAATGACAGAATAACATATTTCGGACTTGATAAGCAATCCACCTTTGGCATAATGAAGGACTCAAAGCCGACAGAAATAAAGTACATAATAGAAAAGCTGGAAGAACAGGGATATATCATATCAGTAGGAGCAGGCAAGCCGATACTCAGAGTAACAGAAATGAGCTATCCCGTACTCAAGGGCAAAGCTAAAGTTAATATAAAGAAAACTATCAGAATTAAATCCAAAGAGAAAACAGTTGAGGAAACAGTTGATATTCCGTTATTTAATATTCTCAAGCAAATCAGATATGAGATTGCAAGCAAAAAGGGAGTCCCTGCATTCCTGATTTTTTCGGACACATCACTTACGGATATGTGCAGAAAACTGCCCGTAACACCCGAAGAATTTTTAACAGTCAATGGCGTAGGTGAAAACAAGCTGAAGCAATATGGCGAACGTTTTATATCAGCAATTGCCGAGTATAAAGCAACAGGTGTTGAAAATACAGACGAACAAGATAGTCAAAACAACATCGAAAAAACACAAGAAAGCGAAGTTAATTATGCCTATAAACCTTGGTCGGAAAAGGAAGTAGAAAAATTAAGATTTGAATACGAAGTAGGAATCCCGATAGACAAAATCGCCAAAAACCACGGCAGAACAAACGAAGATGTCAGAAGCAGACTCAAAAAAGAAGGATTAATTGAAGAATAGCTGTGGCTAATTTGATATTCTTTTATTATTAAACAATCTGAAAGAGGTTAGTTATATGAATTCTTTTGCAATACTTAAGGGAGAAAAATACACATATGTAAACAGAATTAAAAACATCATAACTAACGAAACTGCCGTACTCTGCAAGGATGAGTGCGGCAATTTTTGTTTTTGCAGTATTGATGAATGGGTTAATAATAGAGCCGTTGAAATCAATACCGCAGATAAAACACAAGTTAATAAATACAGCACTCCGCAACAGAAAATCGAACTGTTCAAATCTTTATTCTGCGGTAGAACTGATGTTCACGCAAAGAGATATTATAATACAAAAACCGGTAAAGGCGGATATGTGCCTGCTTGCAGTAATGAGTGGGTGAATTTTGTATGCGATAAGAAGAAATATACCTGCTCAAAATGTCCAAACCGCAGTTTTATTGAAATAAATGATAGGGTTATTTACAATCACCTAAAAGGCGATAATGAATTCTGCCGTGATGTAGTGGGAATCTATCCAATGTTGCCTGACGAAACAACAAAATTTCTTGCAATCGACTTTGACGAGGAAAGCTGGCAGGAGGATGTAACTGCTGTTCGTAAAATTTGCAGAGAACATAATATCCCTGTAAGTGTTGAGCGTTCACGTTCGGGAAACGGTGCGCATATGTGGTTCTTTTTTGAAGAAGCAGTTCCGGCATCTACTGCAAGAAAATTCGGAAGCGGATTGCTTACAAAAGCTATGGAAAGCCGACACGAAATTAAACTTGATTCTTATGACAGAATGTTCCCAAATCAGGATACTATGCCAAAAGGCGGATTTGGAAATCTGATCGCCCTTCCGTTACAGGGTAGAGCAAGAAAAAGTAAAAACAGTGAATTTGTTGATGACAATTTTATATCCTACCCCGACCAATGGGAGTATCTGTATAATATAAAAAAAATCACTGCAAATGAGATTGAGGAATATACAAAACTGTTATGCGACAATTGTGATTTGGGCGAATTAGTATCTGCAGATGAAAAGCCGTGGGAGAAAAAGCCGGAACAAAATATTACCCCAATGGATTTTTCGGGAACAGTTGAAATGGTAAAGGCTAATATGTTTTTTATTAAAAAGAAAGGCATATCGCAATATGCACTCAACAAAATAAAAAGGCTTGGTGCGTTTAAAAATCCTGACTTTTATAAATCACAGGCGATGCGACTGCCGATATACAACAAGCCCAGAATAATTGATACAACCGAAGAAACGGATAAATTCCTTTGTATTCCGAGAGGTTGCGAAGAGAGTCTTTTGGCTTTGCTTGATAACGCAGGGGCAGAATATATAATTGAAGATAAAAGGAATATTGGCTCGCCAGTAAATCTAAAGTTCAAGGGTGAATTATATGCAGAACAGCAGTCAGCGGTCAATGAAATGCTGAAATATGAAAACGGCGTTTTGTCTGCTACAACTGCATTCGGCAAAACCGTTGTAGCCTCATATATCATAGCCCTGAGAAGTGTAAATACATTGATTCTTGTTCATTCTGCCGCCTTGCTTGAACAGTGGGAAAAGTCATTATCTCAATTTTTGACTTTTGAAGATAAACTCCCGCAACAGCCAACAACAAGAGGAAGAAAAAAGAAAATTTCTCATATTGGTTTGCTCGGTTCTGGAAAGAATACTCTTAACGGGAAAGTCGATATTGCAATTATGCAATCTTCGATAAAGGACAATGAAGTCAAGGAGTTTGTCAAGGATTACGGTATGGTGATAGTTGACGAGTGTCATCATGTTTCAGCATTCAGTTTTGAAAAAATCCTGAAAACAGTCAATGCAAAATATGTTTACGGGCTTACAGCAACACCGGTCAGACAGGATGGACATCATCCGATTATTTTTATGCAATGCGGTCCGATAAGATACAATGTAGATGCAAGAATACAGGCTGAAAAAAGAGCTTTTTCGCATTATATGATTCCGAGATTTACCGAATTCAGAGTTGCTGAAAACGACATTGATTATCAGACTGTCTGTACAAAAGTCTGTACGGATGAAATGCGAAATAATATGATTGTTAATGATGTTCTAAAGACTGTGTTAAATAAAAGAAACCCGATAATTTTAACGGAGCGCAAGGAACACGCTGATTTGCTTGCAGGACTTATTAAAGACAAATGTGATAATGTATTTGTGTTAAGCGTCAAGGACAAAGCTAAAGACAAGAAGCTTAAATTAGAACAAATTATAGCTGTGCCAAAGTCTGAAAATCTTGTTATTGTTGCAATGGGAAAATATGTTGGAGAAGGCTTTGATGAACCAAGACTTGATACGCTTTTCCTTGCTATGCCGATTGCGTGGAAAGGGACTCTTACGCAATATGCAGGCAGATTGCACCGAAATTATGACGGTAAACAGGAGGTTTGCGTTTACGATTATGCAGATATTTTTATGCCGATGCTTGAAAGAATGTATCATAAAAGAGTAAGAGGATATGCGGAATTGGGATATACAGTGAAATATTCAGATAATGAAACAGAGAATATTATTTTTGATACAAAGACATACTCAGGTAAGTTTTCGGAAGATATTTGCAGAGCTGTAAAGAAAATTGTAATTTCTGCACCAAGATTGAACAAATCTTTTGTGAAGAAAATAATGAACACAGTTGATAAAAATACAGATATTAAGATTGTTACAAAAACCGAGAATAACAATGTAGTCAGTGAGATATTGAGTTCAGACGAAAACAGTAACTGCGAATTCATTATGTATGATAATGCATTCCAAAGCTTTGCAGTTATTGACAGGCGAATTGTCTGGTATGGAAATATAAATTTCTTAAGCTATAATTATTCAGAAGAAAACGCAATGAGATTTATAAGCGAAAGCGTGGCAGGAAAACTATCTGATACATATAATTAAGATATATTTAAATGTTACATTAAATATTTTACTCTTAAAATAAAGGTATACAAAAACTAGTAGATTTATCTACATAAAATGTTGAAATTCGTTGAAAGTGATAAAAAATAATGTTATACTTAATAATATATTTGTTATCAGGAGATGGCTTTTATGGATAATTTTACTTGGATAGATTTTTATGTGGAATTTGCGGATAAACTCCGTGCCTATGTCGATGATAGAAAAATTCTGATTAATAAGATAATTTATATTTTTGATTCGATTAATATGAAATTACCAACTTTAGAAAAAGATAATAATATATTTGACATTGATCCATTTACGGTATTTGGATTGTTTAATAAGCATATTACAAATGAAAACCGCATTAATCTTTTAAATGCTTTTGCAAAAGAATTTTCTGTCAAAGCGGTTTTTCCTAAAAATTTTGATGGCGTTCCTCTATTGAATAATCAAAGATCAACATATTATTGGTTTATGGGTGAACGAGGAGAATATGACATTGATAATCTCTGGAAAGTTTTTTTAGCTGCATTGGATTATGCGGACACAAATTCTGAAGAAAATAAAAGTCTTTTTGTAAAATACTATGATATGGCTATTAAGCAAAAAGGTGTCAAATGGAATCTTACAATGGGGCTGTATTGGATTCGTCCATTCAATTTTTTGAATCTTGACAGTAAAAACAGAAATTACATTTGTAAGGATAAAAGTGTTTCTGATAATTTTTTGTCAGTTTTTCCTAAGCTGGCAAATGGAGTTGTCCCAGATGGAACAGCGTATCTTAATTTGATTGAAAAAGCAAAGGAATTATTTAGTTCTAATGATTATCCATATAAAAGCTTTCCTGAGTTTTCTTATTTTATTTATTGTATTGATGATAAATTGTATAATGAAAAAGAAAAAATTTCCGATGCAGAATTCATAAAATGGTTTAAGCCTATTATTGAAGCGTTGAAAGAAATTGGAGGTTCAGGAACTCCCCGAGAGGTCAGAGAGAGAATTGCAGTTGATTTGAATTTATCTGAAGAAGAATTGGCTGAAACCAGAGGAAAGACAAAAACGAAAAAATTTGATAACAATGTAGCGTTTGCCAGAAATTATCTTGTATATGAAGGTATGATTGATAAAAGTGAGCGAGGAAAATGGACATTAACTGAGCTTGGTGCAAAAATTAAGATGGCAGATGAACTTGCACAGAGAATTTTTATAAAGTGGGTTAAGATAACTGCGGCTAAAAGAAACGGAGAACCTGTTCCGAAAATAGATTTAACCCCTTATTATGTTTTTGAAAATCAATTGGAAGAATACAACGAAGAAAAATTTTTATCCGAAGTCTATATGGATAAGGATAAATATATTTCACTTGTATCTTTGCTTAAACACAAGAAAAATATAATCCTGCAAGGTGCACCCGGTGTTGGTAAAACATTTGCGGCAAAACGACTTGCATATTCAATTATTGGGTGCATAGACGATAGTAAAATCAAATTTGTTCAATTTCATCAGAACTATACTTATGAAGATTTCATTATGGGATATAAACCCGATGGAAACGGATTTGAATTGAAAAAAGGTATATTTTATGAATTTTGCAAAACAGCAGAAAATGGCAGAAATCATAAATATTTCTTTATAATCGATGAAATAAACAGAGGTAATATGAGCAAAATTTTCGGTGAGCTTTTTATGGCGATAGAAAACGATTATCGGGATAAGCCTGTTGTTCTTGCTTATAATGGCAAGGATTTTGTTGTTCCGAGTAATCTGTATATTATCGGTATGATGAATACAGCTGACAGGAGTCTTGCAATGATTGACTATGCTCTTCGCAGAAGATTCAGCTTTGTTGAAATGGAGCCTGCCTTTGACTCTGAAAGTTTTAAGGAGTATCAAGATTCATTAAGCAGTCCGGCATTTGACAATATTATAGATTTAATCATTAAATTAAATGACGATATAAAGGATGATGATTCTCTTGGTTCCGGATTCAGAATTGGTCATAGCTATTTTTGCAATTTGGTTCCTGTAGGTAATACGACAGATAATAAAACTGAGTGTACAGACAAAGTGCTTTCTGAAATAGTAGAGTATGACATCATTCCGACAATTTCAGAGTACTGGTTTGATAATGAATCAAAAAGTAATGAATGGAAAGAAAAATTGCGTGGTGTTATTGGTTGACTAAGGATAAAACAATATTAATAAAAAATATCTATTATATGCTTACCTATGCTTTTCAAGAACTTCGTAAAAATAATTATGAGTATATAGCATCAGAACCATTTGATAATATTCACGATATGTTTGCAGCTATTCTTGTAAAAGGTGTTTCAAAACAACTAAAACAAGGCTTGTATAGAGAGTACATATTAATTAATGAGAATCTTGTATCTATGCGTGGTAAGCTTGATATTAACGGAACGATTCGCAATAAAATTCAGAACAGTAATCAGCTTTGCTGTGAATATGATGAACTTTCGGAAAATAATATTTTAAATCAGATTCTTAAGACCACAATGAATATCCTTGTTGCACACAATACTGTTAAGCCTGAACATAAGAGAGAGCTAAAAAAGTTGTTATTGTTTTTTGACAATGTTGATATGGTTCCTTTGAAATTTGTTAATTGGAATACTTTATGTTTCAGGAGTAATAATCAAAGTTATGAAATGCTGATGTATATTTGCTATTTTGTTATGAATTCCCAACTGATGACTACAGAATCCGGCAAATATAGAATGATGTCTTTTAAAGAAGACTTAATGTCAAGATTGTATGAGAAATTTGTTCTTGAATATTACAGACAGCATTTTAGAGATACTTTTTATGTATCGTCAAAACAAATTCATTGGAATATTGAAGACGATTTGGGAATTCCGTTTTTGCCTCAAATGCAGTCTGATATTATGCTGATAAACAAAGCAAACGATAAAACTTTAATTATTGACACAAAATATTATTCTCATATTATGCAGACAAATTATGATACAAAATCATATCATTCAAATAATATGTATCAGATTTTTACCTATGTGAAAAATTATGATAAGAATAATACGGGAAATGTTTCCGGAATATTGCTTTATGCAAAAACAGATGAAACTGTCCTGCCTGATGAAAAGCCCTTTAAAATAGGCAGAAATAATTTTAGTGTAAAAACTCTTGATTTAAATACAGAATTTTCTGAGATATCAAATCGACTCAATGAAATTATAAAATTTATCTAGCAGAAATCTGACTGCGACAAAATGTATCCTCAATTAATAACATATAGGATGCTGACATCAAGTTATGGTAATGAAAAATTCACTTAAGGAGGAAATAATAATGCCAAAGGTGAAAACGGAATATGAAGTTGAGAAATTGTTTATTGAACGCCTTTGTGAAATAGGATATGAATACATTGAATTGAAAAACTATGATGAAGTTCTTGAAAACTTTCGTGAACAGATAGCACTGTTTAATAAAGAGAAACTGATTGAGAAAAAGGGAGAAGCGTATCTGACAGATTCTGAGTTTTCCAGATTACTTACATATATAGATAATCATACTGTATATGAATCGGCAAAGATTCTACGAGATCAGTATGTTCTTTTGCTGGATAATAACGAAACAGTGTACATTGATTTTTTGAGCGATGATTCTACACGAAATATTTTTCAGGTTACACATCAAGTGACGATGGATCCGGCTCATAAGGATGATGTGGTATATAAAAATCGCTATGATGTAACAGTCCTCATCAATGGATTGCCGCTAATTCAGATAGAGCTGAAACGACCGGGTGTTGAAATAAATGAAGCCATTAACCAAATAAACCGATATCGTAAGTTTTCTTTCAAGGGGATTTTTCGGTATTTGCAGCTTTTTGTGGTTTCTAACAGTGTTCAGACAAAATATTTTTCAAATGAAAACGAAATGGCAGGCGGAGAATATAACCCAATCCTGAAAAGCTTGGTTTTCTTCTGGACAGATGAATATAACGAACGAATCAATAAGCTCTTTGAATTTACAGGTGACTTTTTTAGAAAGGTTGCCGTTATTGATATGCTCTTGAAATATATGGTTGTAAAAATAACCGAGCCTGTTCTTATGGTTATGCGGCCATATCAGATATATGCTGTAAAAGCGGCAATGAAAAGAGTGTTGGAAGCAAACCGAGACGGATATGTATTTGCCTGTACAGGTTCGGGTAAGACGCTGACAAGCTTTAAACTTGCCCAGTTACTTCGGAATGAAAACAGGGTAGAAAAAGTAATCTTTCTGATTGATAGAAAGGATTTGGATGACCAGACCATTGACGAATATAACAGCTTTGAAAAAGATTGTGTTGACAGAACAGATAAAACATCGGTCCTTATTAAACAACTCAAAGAAAAAGATAGAAAGCTGATTGTTACCACAATTCAGAAGCTCGCTATTGCTGTGCGTAATTCTAAATATTCAGCACTTATGGATTCTTACCGGACACAAAAGGTCGTTTTCATAATAGATGAATGTCATAGAAGTCAGTTTGGAAAGATGCACGCCGATATCAAAAAACATTTTACCAATGCAAATTATATCGGATTCACCGGCACACCTATTTTTGAGGCAAATAAAGGTGCTGACGGTCGTACAACAGCGGATATTTTCGATGCAGGGAAGATGGATGCTTGTTTACATAAGTATATGATAAAAGACGCTATAGCTGACGGAAATGTTCTTCGTTTTTCTGTTGAATATCAAAGAACCATATGGGCAAATAAGATTTCGCATAAGGGTATTAATCCGGAATATATTGATAATCCTGAGTATTGCCGTCAGCATAATATTGACATAAATGAGCTTTACCATGATGAAGAGAGAATTGAAAAAATAGCTCGGCATATTATGGAGCATCATGAGCAGCATGTTCATCCGCAGGGCAAGGATATTTATACGGCACTATTTGCAGTCGATAAAATACCGACTCTGGGAAAATACTATGATTATTTTAAAAAGATTAACGAAGAACGTCCTGAAAATCAACGACTTCGTATTGCTGCAATATTCAGTTATGGTGCAAATGAAGATATGGATGAAGGGGGAGATGAGCATTCACGTGAACTGCTAGACCGCATTATGTCGGACTATAACAAAATGTTTGATACAGCATTTACAACTGATACATTCGATGCATATCGTAAAGATATTTCCAAACGTATGAAACAGAAGGATTTGCCGCAGATTGATATTCTTCTTGTTGTAAATATGTTCCTTACAGGTTTTGATGCAAAACCTTGTAATACATTGTATCTGGATAAAAATTTGGTATGGCATACTTTGGTTCAGGCTTACAGCCGTACAAACCGTGTTGATAAGGTAACAAAACAGTTCGGTCAGATTGTAACATACAGAAATATCAAGAAAGCACAGGATGATGCTCTCCGTCTGTTCTCGGGTGATGGTGATCCGAATGAATACCTGCTTCAGAATTATGAATACTATGTGAATCAGTGGCTGAATCAGGTGCCAATATTGCGCAAAGTTGCGAGAACACCGGAAGAAGCCGGAAATCTGAAAAGTGAAGACACAATTCGAATGTTTATTTTGGCATTCCGACGTTTGTCGCAGACACTGGCTACATTAAAGACGTTTTCAAAATTTGATTGGAACGATCTTGCGGTTGCGTTGGATGAAGATGAATACGAAGAATTCAAAAGCTGGTATCTGTACTTTTATGACCAGACCAAACACAGACCCCCAAATGGAAAAATACCTGTTCCTGTAGATGTTGATTTTGATATCGAACTTGTCAGAACTGACAGAATTAATGTTGTCTATATATTGAACCTTTTAAAAAATGTGCATAAGGATAGCACTCCCGAGGAAAAACGGCGAGATGTAGATTTGATTTTAAGGGAAATTGAAAGATCCGATAATGAATCTATGCGTTTCAAAAAAGATTTGATGATAGCGTTTATTCAAACGAGATTTTTCGATTTGTCTCCTGATGCCGATATTCAGAAAGAATACGAACAATACGAGAGAGATTCATTGAATTCAGAGATAGAAGAATTTGCTTATACAAATAATCTGGATGAGGGAATCGTGTTTGATCTTTTTTCTGAATACAGCTTCAATGGTTATATTACGGATGAGGAAATTCGTAATAAGGTGAGTTGTTTGAATCTTGGGCTACTCAAATTGACTTTATTAATTGAAGATTTAAAGGGATTTATTGTTGAAACCTATAGAAAATACAAGGCAGAGGGAGAATAATTATGACGGAGAAAAATACATATCAGAGTCAGGCAAATGAGCTTTCAAATAAATTATGGGCAATTGCTAATGATCTTCGCGGAAATATGGATTCCAGTAAGTTTAAAAATTATATTTTGGGTATTATTTTCTATAGATATTTGTCAGAGCGAACAGAGTCATATATGAATGATTTACTTAAGAACGATGGAATCACATATGAGGAAGCTTATGCGGATGAGAAATTTCGATCAACAGTAGAGAAATGGTCAGTGAATAGTCTTGGTTATATTATGAAACCACAGTACCTTTACAGGAATCTGATAGAGAAGATTAACAGACATTCTTTTTCGGTTGAAGAGCTTGAAAAAGCAATAAGCGAATTGACCGGCTCAACTGTGGGACAAGAATCCGAACAGGATTTTAAAGGGCTGTTTAATGATATGAAACTGCAAGACCCGGATTTAGGTGACGCTGTATCAGAGCGTACAGAGCTGATTTCAAAAGTTATGTCACGTATTGCTGACATTGATTTTATGTTAAATGAGTCGCAGTTTGATGTTCTTGGCACAGCGTATATGATTTTGATTGGTTTATTTGCTTCAAATGCCGGAAAAAAGGGCGGAGAATTTTTTACACCCACGGGTCCGAGCAAACTCTGTGCAATTCTTGCGACAATCGGACTGGATGAAGCAAAAACGGTAGGAGATTGTACCTGTGGTTCAGCTTCTATGCTGTTGGAAGTTAAGAAGCACCTGAGCAGCGGAAAAGTAGGACATTTCTACGGACAGGAAAATAATGCCAGTACATACAACCTTGCTCGTATGAATATGCTGATGCACGACATAGAATATCAGCGGTTTGATATCTATAAGGGAGATACTTTGAAAAATGACTGCTATGGCGATGTGAAGATGACGGTTCAGGTTTGCAATCCGCCATATTCGCTTAAATGGTCGGCGGACAAGTCTTTTGAGGAAGATCCTCGTTATTCCGGCGCAGGGAAGCTTGCGCCTAAAAGCCATGCGGATTTTGCATTTTTAGAGCATATGATTTACCATATGGATCCCGATGACGGTCGTATTGCAGTGCTCCTACCGCACGGCGTATTATTCAGAGGCGGCGCTGAAGAGGTAATACGAAAGTATATTGTAAAAGACTTGAATAAACTGGATGCAGTAATTGGTTTACCTGCAAACCTTTTCCACGGCACATCAATTCCGGTTTGTCTTCTGGTATTAAAATCCAAGAGAAACGGAAATTCAGGGAATATTCTTTTTATTGATGCTTCAAAAGAATTTACACCGGGAAAGAACCAAAATACGCTTGAAGATAAGCATATCGAAAAAATAGTAAATGCTTATAAGGAGCGTAAGGATATTGATAAGTTCTGTCATGTTGCATTAATGGAAGAAATTGAAGAAAACGGCTACAATATGAACATTCCCCGTTATGTTGATACATTCGAGCCGGAACCGGAAATTGATTTGAATGAAGTTGCAGCGGAAATTCGCAAACTACAGGCTGAAATTAAAGATATTGACGCACAATTAAAACCATATTTTGACGAACTGGGACTTGATTTCCCGTTTGGCGAGGAGGGCAAATAATTATGGCAAAATTATCCTCAAGTAACGGTAAAAAGGCGAATGTACCCAAGCTCCGTTTTCCTGAGTTTTCGGAGGAGTGGAAAGCAAGCAATATTGGTGAAATAAGCACTTACATTAAAGGCGCACCATTGTCTAAAGCCGATATTTCTGAAACTGGCACACCTTTTATTCTATATGGGGAACTTTATACAACATATAAAGAAGTTGCTACAGAAATAAAACGAAAAACCAATTGTATAGTTGATAAAAAATATCTCAGTAAAATTGGAGATGTTGTAATACCGACTTCAGGTGAAACACCTGAAGAAATTGCTACTGCGACTTGTGTAATGACACCTAATGTAATTCTTGCCGGAGATTTAAACATATTCCGTATAAATGATATAGATGGCAGATTTTTTAGCTATGTTATAAATCATAAAGTTAATAAAGACATTTCACGTATCGCTCAAGGAAAATCAATAGTACATATCAAAGGAGAAGAAATCTCTAAAATACAAATAAAATATCCGTCTGACGAAGAGCAACAAAAAATATTGTCTTTTATTAAACTATTGAGTTTAAAAATAGAGAAACAAGAACAGTTAATAGATAAACTCAAGAAGTATAAAAGAGGATTATCTAATAAACTTTTTGAAGATTATTCAAATAATTGGATTGCCGCAAAATTTGCGGATGTTTTTAAACTCCTTCAAAACAATACATTTTCTCGAGCCGAGCTTACCTGTGAAGAAACAGAGATTCTGAATATTCACTATGGTGATGTTTTAATTAAATATGGTGATATTTTAGATTTATCAAAAGTATGTGATATTCCTTTTATAAAGAATAATATAGATCTAAAGAGATACTCAGAAACAAGTTATTTGAAAAATGGTGACGTTGTTATTGCAGATACTGCTGAAGATTATACAGTTGGCAAAACAATTGAAATTTTCAGTGCATCCGGAAAAAGAATTTTATCCGGACTGCACACAATACCTTGTCGGTCTTTAATTTCTTTTGAGGCAAAGTATCTTGGCTATTATCTTAACTCGTATAGTTTTAGAAAGCAAATTCTACCACTAATACAAGGAACAAAAGTATCGTCTATTAGTAAATCTGAGTTGCAAAAGGTCAAAGTAAAGTATCCTGAACCGAAGGAACAAAAAAGGATAGTATCAATCTTATCTTTGATTGACGAAAAAATATATATTGCCGAGCACCAGCTTACTTTCTTAAAAATCTGTAAGGATGGTTTATTACAGCAAATGTTCATATAAACATCTGCTGCAGTATAGCATTCTTCAAGGACAGTAATGTATCATATTTATGCTGATGAAGGGTGATAAGGCGGTCAAGGTTGGCGAAATACTCACCAATCTGTTTTTGTTCTTCATAAGATGGAACTTTAATTTCTTTGGCAAGAAGTTCATTTTTTGTTATGCCTTTTATCGAAGTTCCTTGAACGGAGTTCAATTCTGATTGCAATTTTTTGTAACAAGCATAAACCGTAAAGTACGGCTCAGTTGTTAATCTGCTCATAGACAAAAAATCTTGGCTTGTCGTGTACGAAAACGGCAGAAATGCGAGTTTTCCAACACCTACACGAGTAATTATTGCAATCGAATTTTCAGGAATAAGTTGTGCGGCAGAACTATTTAATCCCGACTGTGAAATAAACTTTTTTGGTGTAACATCAAACAACTTTCCTTCGGCTATATTCGAAGATTGCAACCACGGGATATTGCCATTCCAATATTCCACATTAGTTGTGCTTGGAGTACCACCACCGTATGTCTTTTCTGGCAACTCTCCCAGCTTACGCTGTTCCCAAGGTTTAGTAAAACCAGCAAAGCGGTATTGAGGTGTGATTTCTCTTTTTTTAGGAAATAAAGCTGATAATGAACCTCTTTTATACTTCTTGAGGGATGCCACAAGTTTCTCTTGTGCAGCAATTCTTTCATCCAGACTTTGGAGAAAGGACGCAATTTTGCTCTGTTCCTGCTCTGATGGAAGGTTGATGGGCATAGCAAAGAAAGTATCGTCTTTGATGCTTACTCTGTCATGTCTCGCACCACTATCACCAGACATATAAATGTATCTATGCCAAGCCGATGACCGAAAATACCACTCATAGTACAGCGGATTGATTTCGTCTTTCGCATGAAAACAAAGATACAGCGGAGAAACGATGCCATCCTCTGCATACTTGTAGCTGCTAATCGGACCGTATGGAGCATCGGACGATTTGCGAGGATTATATACGAAGTCATTTTGTCGGATGATATAATAGCCGCTTGTGTTATCGCTGTTTGCAATATCCTTATCAAAATACTCGCGTTGCGGAATAAGACCGAGCTTTGCGGAATTGCAAATTACATTCGTAATATGTCCATCAGCATTTTTCTGTGTGCTTTTAGAGAAAAGCGCAGATAAAGTAGTTTCTTTCCACGGCTCATCGAAGCCCGGAAAGCGGAGTTTCGGACACTTTTCAAGACCGTTACTTGAAGATAAGATTGGAAATAAACCACCTCATGTATAATAATTATCGGAGGTGGTCTAAATGACTGAAAATACACAATTCAAGACGCTTGTAAATACTTGGTTAATAGAAAAGAAACCAATGATTACACCGTCAACACATGCAAACTTTGTTCTTATTTCAGAGAACCATTTGATTCCATACTTTGGAAGAAAGAAGATTGGCAGTTTCGCTGAGACCGACATACAAGAATTTATTTCTTACTTGTACAATAACGGTCGTCTCGATGATACCGGGGGCTTGACTGTAAAATCTATACGAGATGTAATACTTGTTTTACGGTTATCTCTCAATTATGCTTATAAAGAGCGAATTATTCCTTTGCTTAATTGGGATTTGATTGAGTATCCGAAAGATACAAGTGTTAAGAAAGTCATATCTTTGTCAAAGGAACAGGAACTCGCACTGATTCAATGCATTTATATGGATATGAATCGTAAAACAGCCGGTATCTTAATTGCCTTGTTCACCGGGTTGCGAATAGGTGAATTATGCGGTATCCAGATGAAAGATATTTCTTTGCTTGACAAAACAATAATTGTTAATAAAACAGTACAAAGAATATATGATAAAAAGAAAGGCACTACATATCTGAATATAGGTCCACCAAAGACCAAAACATCAGCAAGGGTGATCCCTATTCCGTCATTATTAATGAATATTATCAAAAAATTTTATACCGAAAATCCAAATCACTATTTTTTAACAGGAAAGGTTAAACCTACCGAGCCGAGAACCTACAGACAATTCTTTTCTCGATTCTTGAAACGAAAAGGTCTGCAACAGGTAAAATTTCATGAAATACGTCATACCTTTGCGGTCAGGGCGATAGAAATTCCGGAGTTTGATATCAAATCTCTTTCTGAAATTTTAGGACATAAAAATGTATCCTTTACGCTGAATGTTTACGGAAGTGCTAATATGCAGCAGAAAGTGAAATGTATGAATCTGCTAAATGATTTATTATGATTTTTGCTGGACTTCTGAAAACAGTTGTGATATTGTTGCTTGCTGAAAGGCGGTGCGACAATGAATACACTTGAAGATTTATATTACGGAAACTTATTCCCTCAAGAAAAATGTGCAAGACTGGATGATGAGGTCAAGGAGCTATTGAAACTGCTCAACAGAAACGAAGAAAAGCTTACGGCAACCCTGACTGAGGTGCAGAAAGAAACCTTTGAAAAATACAAGGATTGCAATCGTGAGATTTCCGAAATCAGTGAGCGTGAATCTTTTATTAAAGGATTCCAATTAGGAGCAAGGATAATAATTGAAGTGATAAGTCAAGAATAAAAATATTTTCCAAATTATATTACACCCAAAAACAGACAGGAACACATCAAAGGTGGTGCTCCTGTCTGTTTTGCTTTATTCAATATCTATAATTTTTGACGCCTGCTCAAACGAGATAATCCCATCCATACAATCGTTTCTGGCTTTGATAGCGTTGTCGTGCCAATCGCAATACTGAGTATAGGTCAGATCCTTTGCAGAAGGTTTCTTTTCCAAGCTTAACGCCCGTTCGTAACGCTTATACATTCTCTGATTGACTTTTTCAAAGAGGATTTCTATATCGGACTTCGAGAAAAGTTTTGGTGCAAAAACTCTGCATGTGGTTACTCCGTCACCGAGGGTATTTCTACAGAACTTATTTTTCTTTTTGGTTTTCGTTTTAAAATATCTTCCACAAAGCCGGCATTTCGATATGTTCGGCTTTAGCCTTACAAAGTGCAACAGAAGAAATTTATAATAGTCATCTGGATACTGGAATTGATATTCCGTTTCAATAGAATTTTTCTTCTCGTTATAGCTGTATTTTATATTGCAATCAAAATTGCTGAGAAAGCTAAAACTATCGTCAAGCCCCATATCGGTATTCTCATTGATGCGATATAGAAATTTATTAATGGAGAAGTGTAGATTTGCAATATGAAGGATGGCTGTCTTAAGTTCATCACTTGCGATAAAGCTTGGACATATATCTTTCCTTGTCCAATAATCGTTGACCAACTGAACTGCGTGATTGAAAGCATCAAAACCCACACAGTGCTTTAGTTCCTTATTTGATGTGTACTGATTTTGAAAATAATCAGTTAATTCAGCGTTGCTCAGAAAACGCTGTAGCATAATTCCTGCAAAATCAAGAATTTCGTCAACAGCAGTTGTATCAGGCAACTTTTCTGCACTGCTGTCAGTGTGAAATATTCTTTTTAAATTTCCCTCATCATCTATACGAACCGATAAATATTTTTCTTGCAACACAATGAATCTTCCTTTTGTCAAAAAGTAAACTTTTGCGTTTTTGTGAAAGTTTACTTTTTATTTAAATATGATATCCGCTATTTTATCATTATATCATGTCGGTATAAAAATTCAAATTCTATACCAACGAAATTAAAACAAGGGAGGATTAAAAATGTTAAGAGAAAATGATTTGCTGAAAACTATTGACGGTGAAACGCTTTTGAATTCGCCGTTGAACTCACCTGAGTTTATTGTATCACACCTGATTCCGCAGGGAATACATTTGCTGGGTGGTTCACCAAAGATAGGAAAGTCGAGGCTTGTGCTTTGGATGTGTCTGCAAATTGCAAACGGTGAACCTATCTGGAATTATGAAACACGCAGAGGAACGGTTTTGTATCTTGCACTTGAGGACAGCTTTGAAAGATTGCAATCAAGACTTCTTGAAATCACAGACGAAGCTCCAAACAATCTGCACTTTGCAATATTGTCAAAAAGTATTGATGACGGCTTGAAAAGGCAGATAGAAAATTTTATTGATGAACATCCGGATACTGTTTTCATTGCGATTGATACTTTGCAGAGGATAAGAAACAATGATACAAAAAGCAATCCATACGCAAGTGATTATGACGACCTGACTTTCCTGAAAGAGATTGCAAATAAAAACCATATTGCAATTTTGCTTGTGCATCATCTGAGAAAGCAGAGGGACGACGATCCTCTGAATATGCTTTCGGGTTCAACCGGTTTATCGGGAGCAGTTGATACTGTTTTTGTTTTGAGCAGACCGAAACGAACAGACAACCTTGCAACGCTGTATTGCTCTGGCAGAGATATTGAAACGATTGAAATACCGCTTGAGTTTTCAGAAAAGAGTTTCGTATGGTCAAAGCACAACGGAGAAGAAGCTACAGTTAAAATGCTTGACGAGGTTGTAGTTGCCGTGGATAATTATTTCTCTTCTGCTGTTGAAAAATCTTTTAAGGGAACGGCAACCGAGCTTGCAGAGCTTATCAAAGAAAGCGACGGAACAGAAATAACACCGCCGATACTTTCTAAAAGACTTCTGAAATTTCATTCTCAGTTTTGCAGTCTGGGGTACAGCTGTGAATTTGGCAGAACTAATCAAGGGAGATTTATTAAAATTGAAAGACTTGGTGACGGCAGTGACATTAGTGACGGTAAATATGATACAAAGCCAAGTGTCAATCCTTCCGTCACACTGTCACGCAAAGAGCCGTGTCAGCCAACGTGAGGAGATTTGTGCGATTATTTTGCAGAGGGCGAGAAAGTACCCGTCTTCAAGTGAAAATCGAAATTCGGGTGAATTTACGGCAGAAAGGAAAACGGCTTTTCAAAAGGATGTTCTAATACCTGCCCGTGATTTATTGGGTAGGTAGTCAAGCAGGAGAAAGCAAGGGGCACTGATGTATGCCCCTTGCGTACCACATCGGACGGCAGTGCCGACCGAAGATTTGGCTTTAGCAAGCCGTTTTTCGATAAAACACAGCATCGTTTTATGGGAGTCAAAAGGTGATACTTTTGTGGGTCGTGATTTCGGGTTTGGTGTATCAGTGTATCCCGTAATCGAAAATAATCCGATAAACAAGCCGTTTTTTCAGGAGTCAGATAGTGTGTATCAGAATACTGGGTGGTGATTTACAATGGAAGATAAAAAACAGAGAATAAGCCTTTTTCTTGACAAGGATTTTGTGGTGAAGATGGATAAAGAAATCAAGTCGGCAGGCTTTAAATCGAGGAATGATTTTGTTGCCTATGCGGTCAATTCGTATTTTGCAGACAAGCTTTTGTCGGATGAAAATTCTGTTGTCAATGAAAAGCTCGCAAAGGAAATTGCAAAGGCTGGCGAGGAACAGCAGAAAAGAATTTCAAAAGGGCTGTTCCGATATGCAGTTGAGCTTGAGCTGATTATGAAAATACTTGCCGACGAAAAACATTTTTCAAAGGAAAGACTTGAAGAAATGAGAAAGGAAGCGATAAATAATGTCCGCCGTACAAGAGGCAAGGTACGGCTTGACGATTTATTTGAACGAAAAGATTATAAGTCACTGTAAATTTAACAAGCTATAATTCACTATGCAAGGTAAATTATTATTCGGAATGGAGGAACAAATGATGAATATTACATTCAAAAATTCAGCATAATGAATATGAGGAAGGAGAGATAGCAATTAATAAAAACGAATGTGAAAAGCTAAGAATGCAGATGTCAAAGGAAATATGGTTGTCTTTCTTTAACGAATATTTATTCAGAAACGGGCTGATAACGCAGGAGGAAAGACTAAAAATGAACGGAAAAATCGCATCATACATCAGCCGAATAAGAAAGTGAAAAAGCCGCCGAATGAAAATCGGCGGCTAATACATAAAATAACTTGCTTATTAACTTGCTTATTTTCTTGTGTGTTCTTTAATGTGTAACGTTTTTCTTGGATTTTCAGGTGTAATTTGTAATGTTTTTCTTAAAAATTTTGAAAACATTTCCAAAAACTAATTCTGTGTTTGATATAGATATATGAATTACTATGTGATATAATCATCATAATAAAGTGATGATACAACGAAATTGAAAATAGGGAAGTGAAGAAATGGATATTTTAAAAACGAGGGAACAGCTCAGGAGTTGCAGTATATATGACCTGCCGTTGCGTGTCACATTCTATGCCCGAGTGAGTACGGAGAAGGATGCACAGCTCAATTCGCTTGACAATCAGATCAGCTTCTACTCGAATATGATTAAGAAAAATCCCAACTGGGAATATGTCGAGGGTTACATTGACGAGGGCTTGTCGGCTATCACGACCGAAAAGCGTGAGAATTTTCACAGAATGGTAACCGACGGCGAGAACGGCGAGTTCGATATGATAATCACAAAGGAAATCTCCCGATTTGCAAGAAACACGCTTGACAGTATCAGGTTCACAAGAGAGCTTCTGCACTTCGGCGTTGCGGTGTTTTTTCAGAACGACAACATCAACACGCTTGACGAGGACAGCGAACTGCGACTGACAATTATGTCAAGTATAGCACAAGACGAGCTGAGAAAGCTGTCGTCTCGTATCAAGTTCGGGCATCAGCAGGCAATCAAAGACCACGTTGTGCTCGGCAACAGCAGAATTTTCGGCTACAGCAAGGACAATAAGCGTCTTGTGATTGACGAGGACGAGGCGAAGATGGTGCGTGAGCTGTTTGAGCTGTACGCAACGAACGAATACAGTATGAAGCAGATAGAAAACATCTTCTGGGAGAAGGGCTACCGCAATCACAACGGAAACAAAATTGCCCACACCACAATGTCGGGTATGATTTCAAACCCGAAGTACAAGGGCTACTATGTCGGCAACAAGGTCAAGGTTGTTGATATGTTCACGAAAAAGCAGAAATTCCTTCCACCAGAGGACTGGGTTATGTTCAAGGACGAAACAGGAGAGATTGTCCCTGCGATAGTATCGGAGGAGCTGTGGGACAAGGCAAACGACGTGCTTGAAAGGCGGAGCAAGGACGTCAAAAACCGTCAGGGTAAATGCAACCACGGCAATCTTCTGACAGGTAAGCTGTTCTGCACCGACTGCGGAGCAACCTACTATCGAAGAGATGCAAAGGACAGACAGGGCAACAAAAATTCAAAGTGGATATGCAGCGGCAAAATCAAAAACGGCGCAGAAAGCTGTAAATCCTTTCCGATATATGAATCCGATGTCGTGCCGATTCTGCTTGAGGTGTTCAAAGAAACCTCCTGCGATGTTGAAGAGCTGATAAATCAGTATATTGAAATGTATAAATCCCTCAGCCAGCCCGAAGAGGTCGGCAGACGGCTTGACGAGCTGAAAAAGAAAATGGACTTGGAGCAGAAGAAGAAAAGCAAGCTCCTCGGCTATAACGTAAGCGGTCAGATTTCCGACAGGGATTTTATCAGCCTGACAAAGCAATGCTCAAATGAGATTGCCTTGTGCGAAAAGGAGATTTCCGCACTTGAAAATGAAATGCAGACGAGAAACGATTTCAAAAAGCGGATTGAAGAAATGCGCAGAACGCTGAAACGGGCGAGCGAGGATGCAAACAGCGGAGTGATTAATCACTCGTTTGTTGAAAAATACATTGATAAAATCTATGTAACACCCATTGACGAAACACATATGGAGATGAAAATCAAGCTCTTTACCAACGAAACCACCACAAAGTATCTTGAGAATTTGCGGGTTCGTACGGGACACACGTTTAAAAAGATGATTGAATCATACGAAAACAGTATGAAATAATTTGATTTAATAAATAAATCATAAAAATATATCGGGGCATATGGCAACAGCTGTATGCTCCGATGTTTATTATGCAATATTATTCTTAAAATATCAGTTGATTTTCAAATTATGCTCTTTTATGTACTCCAAAAGTGCTCTGCAACCATTGTCAATGTCGGTGTAAGTAACATCAAAATTGCCTGTGTACCATGGATCTGCCACATCTCGTGAATAATTGGTAAACTCAAGCAGGCGGTGAATTTTCTTTTCATTGTCAAAACCGACTATCCGCTGTAAATTGCGCAAATTCATAGAATCCATAGCAATTATGTAATCATAATTTTTGTAATCGTCTTTGGTAATCTGCACAGCATGGTGTGAGGTGAACGGAATGTTCATTTCTGTTAATTTTGCCTTTGTCCCACGATGAATACCGTTGCCGATTTCCTCTGTGCTTGTCGCAGAGGAGTTAATCAGAAATTCATCGGCAAGACCGTTTTCGGCAACAATTTTCTTCATTACAAATTCCGCCATAGGTGAACGGCAAATATTCCCATGGCACACAAACATTATTTTAATCATATTAAAATTCCTCCCGATTTGCCGTAATATGCCGAGGTTTGCAAGGGTAATTTGAGTATAACAGGAATGAGTATCATTTTAACGTCTCCTCAAAACACGCAAATCAAGGCAAAATACGGCATATTGAATTTTTCAAAAGTAGTCAAATGGTAGTCAGTTAGGGGGGTGCAGACTACTTCCAAAATCAACCTTATAACGATAACTTTTGAGTATGGGGGTGCAAAAGCGATTTTTACTTGTTATGATTCTTTGTAAGAACTATAATTTGCCAATTTAAGCTATCGTTAATGGGTTTAAAAGATGATTTTATTATAGCATAAAAAACTTTTAGTCACAACTTTGGAACTTGAATTTTAGACTTTTATTGAATAATATTGTTTTTTATTTTCTCCATTGCAATATCTCCTCTAATGAACGCGGTTCATACTTCATCCACGGTTTCATGCATCCAACATTAATAGCCTTAACCTCTGTTTTATAAACATGTCTGCAATCATTATAAAACATTTCCTGCAGACACTTCTGATAATATTTATCCTCAGCACTATTGTGCGTATGTCCGTATAGAAGAATAGATCCTTTCCCCATCTTTTTCCAACTGAAAATAGGGTAATGGCATAATACAAGATTGTAGTTTTTACCTTTCACAGAATCATGGATTTCCTTATAATCACACATGTCTGCAAATAGCTGATGATATCTATAATCTGATACATCATCATGGTTTCCTTTAATAAGTATTTTCTGCCCTTTTAATGTGGATATGTACGAAATAAGATTTTCATTTTTCCCTCGACAACTTATATCTCCAAGAATGAATACTTTGTCTCCATTATTTACCTTGCAATTCCATTTTTCTTTGATTATTTCATGCATCTCTTCCAGATTTTTAAACGGTCGTTCATCAAATCTAATTGAAGTTTCTTGAAATAAGTGTAAATCGCTAATATAATAATTCATTTTCGTTTCTAAGTTCCTTTATTTTTCTAAGGTGTCATTTAGAATCACTATGTTTTTATTAAAAAGCTATACGGTTATGAATTTGCTGAAACACATATACCATTCTTATTTTCGCCTTCAACATAGAATTCTTCTTCGGTGTCCAAACAAACAGCTGCCAATCGACCGTTTTTTAAGTTGCATCCACAATCAATCGCAATATGATTATTTTTTCTGTAAACATATCCAGGTCTTGGATTCCCTTTAATTTTCTGCGTTGGAGTGTGTCCTGTTACAAGATTCACATCGTCATAATACTGAACATCATATTTTGCTCTGCTCCAAACAAGTTCCTCTATTTCATAATCTTCTAAAGTTTTTTCCAGACTAAAATTGCCAAGACCACCGTGAACCAACAGATAATTTTTACCGTTTACGGTCAATTTTTTATATAGTTGCAAATCGTTTAAGAAATCTATAACCTCATATTTCATATCAAGATCCAGAGCACGAAATTCATCGAGTGTTGTCTTGCTTCCGTTGCATTGCCATATCACCAAATTGTTTAGCATTTTTTCATTTAACTGATCTATTGACATCTCAGTAATTTCTTTCATAAGAAAAGGCAAGCACTGTAAAGCCATATATTCATGGTTACCTGCCAGGCATATAGTATTTGGCATTTCCATGATTTTCATAAGTGCCTTAATGGGATGAGGTCCTCTGTCAAGTATATCCCCTAAAATATAAAGCGTATCAGTATCCTTTAATTTGATCTTATCAAGCAAGTCCAAGAACATCTTATATTGCCCGTGAATGTCTGAAATAACATATGTAGCCATAAAATTACCTCCAAAATATTAATTTTACTCGCATAGCTTAAAATTCATACTTATACATCTCAATTACTTTCAACTGTAGTTGCTCAGTTTGTTTTTAGCAATCTATTTACACATTCTATTATAAAACTTTTGTGATTTGCGAGGCCAACTTGAGTATAACAGTAATGTGTATCACTTTTGTATTTTACTCAAAATAAGCAATCAAGACAAATGTGTTACATTAAAGATTTTAAAATATGATTTCATTATAGCATAAAAACATTTTAGTCACAACTTTGGAACTGAACTATACTGTGTTTTGTGTTTTAGATATATCATAGTTTAATTATTTTATATTGTGTTAAAGGTCAATTTGTCTTATAATATTTAACCCAAAATTTTGTAAAGAATTAAATGATATTAAACTAAATAAAAAATTCTATTGCATTTTTTATGGTTAAATTGTATAATGGTATTTAAAATACGGAGTCACAAAATAAGAAAAATATATTTTACATGGAGGTAGTTAATATGTTAAAAAGAAAAGAGTTCAACTTGACCGAAACCTTTGCATATCGTGCAGAAAAAGATTTAGAAAAATCCATTATTGATTCTTTTTTTAATAAAAGTATAGATGAGATTGATTTTGATTTTTCTGAAACAGAAGAGATATGTAATGCCGATCAAATAGATGGTGATGATATTAAAAAATTTATGTCGGTATATCGAAAATATTGCAAGAAATTTTCGGATATTTTATCCAAAAACTTAATTGATATTTTAATTATGTGTGGTTTTAAGTCTAAAAAATCAGCCGGTTTTTCAAAAGTTGAATGTGCCGAATGTTTAGTAGAAACAGTAAATCAAATGCTTGAAGGAATAAAATCAGTTAGAACAGAATTAAATAATTTAGCTGATAAAAGATTTGACAAATATTTTTCAAAACTAACAATGTCAAATGTTAAGCAAGCATGGTTATCCGGAACCTCTAAATATGTAAATCGCATTGATATTTTTAAGATTTGCTTTGCTCTTGGATTAAAATCAAAATATGATAAAAACTATATTGAAGATGAACCTTGCTATGAGAATTTATTTAACAAGGTATTTAATCAGCGTTATTGTTTAAAACAGCCGGATGAAATGTGTTTTAGTTATTGCTTAAAGGTTGGAAAGAGTTATGGTGATGCTCTGGGTTTGTATGATAAATATCTTGAATTAACAAAAAAACAATCTAATGAAAGTAATGATAATAGCAAAACCGGAAATGATACCATAACAATGTTTGAAGAACTATCTAAAATAAAAAATGATGACGATTTTATGAGCTATTTATTATCTAATTTTCATGATGATTTAAATAATAAAACATCTATTAATAAATGTTTAATAGATAAGATAATGGAAATAGAAGAGTTTGACGATGAAATGAAACAGAACTTTGAAGATGACTTTTTGAATATTGCATATGGAATAACAAAAATTTCAGATGTAGGATTTAATATTGGTACTAATAGTAAGAATGCACCTTATTTTAAAACAGAAGAACCAAACAAACCGTATTTTGCAGAGTGTTTTATGCCTGTACTGTATAATAAACCAAAACTAAATATTGATAAACAGCTAAAAGATACAATAAAAATTTTAGATGAGATAATTAAAGTTCTTGATAAGATTACGAAAAAAACAGATATTTACAGCGAATTTTTAAAAGATGATATTACAACTATTTTAATAAATAATATGAATATAAAAAGAAGAGGTGAGAAAACAGAAATAAATGAAAGTGATGTTAGAAATATAATCGGTAAAATTAATAACTTTTTAAAGGACAAAAATATCGATTGTACTAAAATTTTACAGAAGAATATTAATATCATAATAACAGAGCCCAATGATACATTAGAAAGTTGTATTTCAAACTTATCCGACTTGAGAAATGAGTTGTTATTAATTAGACAGATATTTGTGCCATTAAAAATTAATAAATATAAATCTAAAAACAATCAAAATAAAGAAGCGTATGAATTTGTAGCACAACCAATATCTCAGGTGTATGTTAACTATATTGGTTATACAGAAAATAAAACAATGAGCACTGACTATTATACCAATATGAGAAAATTGATGATAGTATTAAATTTCTTTTGGTATTATATATTACAGTCAGATAACAAGACACATTCCGTGTCAGAAATGTCAAAAGACTTTGTTGCAATAATAAATAAAAACCTTAAACAGTATTATTTTAATTGCTTATATCCTTATAATAACTTTGATTTGTTTTTTATCTTATGTAGTAAAACCCAAAACCCTATTTTTACCTATTATTACATTTTACAATATTATGCTCAAAAATTAGAAGTTGTACCAACTGAAGAAGATTACATTCGCCCTGATAGTAACTTATAACGGGTATAGAATGATTTATGTTTAAATGGAATAAGCGAGAAACTACGAAAAGAATCTCATTGATTTTAATTTATAACATTTAATATTACCGTCTTTTAAATTTAAAAATCTCCCGTTTTTTTGCGGGAGATTTTATTTTTTGAAAAAATTCATTGTTTTTAGAAAAAGAAAAGCTTTCAATATGGTTTAATAGTCTTGTAAGGAGGTAATTAGGATACTTAAGGCAAAATATGCTTGCCAATAAAATTTAAGGAGGCAATAGTATGATGAATACATCTAATATCAATTTAGAATTGCAGGAAATATTGAAAAACTATGATGATGTCATTTTTGATACCTGTGCTATATTGAGTTCAGGATTTATTCCCTTACTCAAACGAAATGCTTTAAAAGTTGAACAAATACATAAGCATCTGCTTTTGCATAGTGCAGTAATCAATGAATTAATCAGAATTTCAAGAACGCCCGAAAATGATAAGTACGAGTTGTCGAAGGAAACCCTTTACATTCTTAAGGCACTTGAAATGAAAAAAATTTTCAAATACATAGGCAATAACAGAAATCTGAAATTGGCGGATCAGCAATTTCTTGAATTCGTTATCAATTACAGATCACAAAATAAAATTCTTGTGATTACGCTTGATAATGATTTAATCAACGATATTTTGATGGAAAATGAGTTAGAATCATACTCAGGCAATACAATATCTGTAATGAAAATTACTGACGATGGATTTTTAAATGAAGTCAACAGTATGCCAAATAACAGAAGAGCAGAATCACATGGTAAGGTGGATTATTTGAAAATGTTTAATCTTGACAATACCAACACCGATAACAACTAATAAAAGGAGTTTTTACTATGAAAAATACAATTACTTTATCCGAACTTGCAAACAAAAGGGAAATCTTTATTGATTATAGTGCAGTTTTTAATACACATTTTGTGAATATGATGATTGAACAGGCACGCCCATTACACAATGCTCAAAAACAGATTACTGTACACAGAAGCGTACTGAATGAGCTTACAAAGCTTGCTGAAAATGGAAGCATTGGGGACAGTACAATTGCAAAGGAAAGAATCGCTCAGCTTAATGCTCTCAATTCTGCAGGAGTAGTTAATTATATCGGAAATTCACTTGAGCCTCGCTCTTCTAATCAGCAATACATTGAACTTATGGTTACTTACAGAAACAAAAAAGATTTGGCGTTTATTTCTGACAATGATGCATTTATCGCTGATATTGAATTGCAAAACAAAATTTCTTCGTTTCCTGGTAATCAAATAACTGTATTCAAATATGATGAAAACGGAAATCTTGTGGAAGATGCCTGTGAGACACTTGATGTTAATGAAAGTGATGATAAGATAAAATCTCCTGAAAGTGGCGACAAAGTAGATCGACTTATGAGTATGTTCGGCTTGAACTAAAAACTATTTAATTTTGATTTAGAGAGGGGGTGATATGCCTACTATTCTATATTTTAACAAAATAATTAAAATTTAAATTGAAATATTAGTGAATGTATTATATAATTTTATCAAAGGGGGATTTATTATGTATGTTTTACCCACGAAAAGACAAATTTTGCCTAATAATACAATAATAACTTTAAACGGTACCGAATATAAAATTCTTGACACAAAAGGCAGAGGTGCAAGTTGTGTTGTGTATCTTGCAGAAAATTGTACAAATAAGCGTATTGTACTTATTAAAGAACTCTACCCAATTAATCTTGGAATTTTCAGAGATAAAGAAAATAATCTGATAGTGCCAAACAGTTTTTGCGAACATTTTAAATTTTACAAGCATAAATTATGTGAAGCATATAAACTTCAACTTGAATTTCATAATAGCGATGAAACAGGCAACTATACCAGTGATGCGGAAACAATGGTTGAAGCATATTCAACACTCTATGTCATTATGAATAAGGTTGTTGGCTCATCATATGACAAGGTAGTTCCTGAAAATATCACTGATGTGCTTGAAGTCTGCAAATCTGTTGCAA
>ERZ827452.1014-NODE-1014-length-31210-cov-4.429080_pt1 | contig 31210 bp, 26 predicted proteins | sample MGYA00519866_ERZ827452 | MGnify/ENA primary metagenome ERZ827452 (study PRJEB31778, sample SAMEA3449307) | human gut metagenome | biome: human gut; feature: human-associated habitat; material: faeces | place: United Kingdom | collected 2010/2012 ... | reverse complement strand
ACCCGCCGCTTAGTGCTCCGCGCACTTGAAGCGGGGGAATGCTTATCTGCGTTCACAATCCCAGAAGACTTCCCGCCAGATGAACCACGAATGCCGCGATCCACGCGATCACACACTGACCGACCACTACCAGGATTGCCCATTTGCCTCCTAATTCCCTCTTTACCGCGGAAACTGCTGCAACGCATGGTGTATACAGTAAACAAAATACCAACAAGCTGGCTGCTGCCAGAGGTGTCATAACCGCCAACAGACCCTCTGTGGAACCAAACAATACCGACAGAGTCGATACCACACTCTCCTTTGCCATAAATCCTGTGATCAGTGCAGTAGAAATCTTCCAGTCTCCAAAACCAAGCGGTTTAAAAATCGGTGCGATCCAGCTGGCCGCTGCTGCCAGGATACTATCCTTTGAATCTGTCACCACATTCAGTCTCAGATCAAAGGTCTGGAAAAACCAGATCACCATAGTGGCCACGAAGATCACGGTAAATGCTCTCTGCAGGAAATCTTTTGCCTTTTCCCACAGAAGCTGCCCTACATTTTTTGCACCCGGAAGCCGGTAATTCGGAAGTTCCATAACAAACGGCACTGCTTCACCTTTAAACACGAACTGCTTCATCAGCATTGCCATCAGCACTGCCATCAGAATTCCGGTAAAATACAGGATCACCATCACCGCCGCACTGCATTTTGGGAAAAATGCTGCTGCAAAAAAAGCATAGATCGAAATTTTGGCAGAACAGCTCATAAATGGAGTCAACAAAATCGTCATTTTCCGGTCACGTTCCGAAGAAAGGGTACGGCTTGCCATAACACCAGGAACTGTACAACCAAAGCCTACCAGCATAGGCACAATACTTCGTCCGGAAAGCCCGATCTTCCGGAGCAGTTTGTCCATGACAAAGGCCACTCTGGCCATATAACCACTATCTTCCAGCATGGACAGGAAGAAGAACAATGTCACAATGACCGGAAGGAAGCTTAAAACGCTTCCCACGCCATTAAAAATGCCATCGATCACCAGGGAATGAAGCACTGGATTGACATTTCCCGCAGTCAGAGCCATATCTGCTGCAGAAGTCACTCCACTGATGAGGAAATCCAGGACACTGGAAAGGGCCGCGCCGATCACACCAAAGGTCAGCCAGAATACCAGTCCCATAATTCCGATAAACGCAGGGATCGCCGTGTGTTTTCCAGTCAAAAAACGATCTATTTTCACACTTCTCGCATGTTCCCGGCTTTCTTTTGGCTTTACCACCGTCTCATCGCAGATCTTTTCAATAAAGGAAAAACGCATATCTGCAATCGCTGCTGCACGATCCAGACCACGTTCCTTCTCCATCTGACAGATGATATGCTCCAGCATCTCTTTCTCATTCTGATCCAGATGCAGCTTTTCTTCCAGACTGGTATCTCCCTCTGCCAGTTTGGCAGCGGCAAATCGTACCGGAATCCCCGCTTTCTGAGCGTGATCCTCGATCAGATGCATGATACCATGAAGACAGCGGTGCACTGCGCCCCCATGCTCATTGGCATCGCAGAAGTCCTGGCGTCCCGGCTGTTCCTGATATTTCGCCACATGGATGGCATGATCGATCAGCTCCTCGATTCCCTCGTTTTTCGCAGCAGAAATCGGAATCACCGGAATTCCCAGCAGTTCCTCCATCTGGTTTACATAAACAGAGCCACCGTTTTCCCGGACCTCATCCATCATATTCAGTGCCAGAACCATCGGAATATCCAGCTCCATTAACTGCATGGTCAGATACAGGTTCCGTTCAATATTCGTGGCATCTACAATGTTAATAATCCCTCTGGGATGTTCATCCAGTACAAACTGCCTGGTTACCAGTTCCTCGCTGGAATACGGGGACATGGAATAAATACCAGGAAGATCCGTCACCAGGGTGTTGCTGTGGCCGCGGATCACACCATCTTTCCGGTCTACGGTCACACCCGGGAAATTGCCTACATGCTGATTAGAACCGGTCAGCTGGTTAAACAGGGTGGTTTTTCCACAGTTCTGATTACCAGCCAGGGCAAAGGTCAGGGTTTCACCGTCCGGAAGGGGATTTTCTCCCTTTTTTACATGATACCGTCCACCTTCTCCAAGTCCCGGATGATCGATGATCTTCTGATTCGGCGTGCGCGTCTTCGTCACCGCATCCTGTATCTGTCCAATTTCAATTTTTTCTGCATCTGCCAGACGCAAGGTCAGTTCGTAACTGTGTATCCGCACCTCCACCGGATCTCCCATCGGTGCATATTTCACCATCGTTACCTGTGCTGAAGGAATAATGCCCATATCCAGAAAATGCTGCCGCAAAGCGCCTTCTCCGCCTACTGCCAGCACCGTTGCCATTTTCCCAATGGGAAGTTCTTTTAATGTCATGGCGACTCCTCCTCGTCTCTCGTATATTCACTCTATGTGATTGTTTCACTTCTTAATATAAATGGTATTATTGAAAAATTTTATCATTAATCCAGTGTCATTATACGCAACCAGTTAGTCTAAGTCAACTATCAATCAACCACAATTTCCCATGAAAAAAGAATCCGGCAGAAACCATTTCCTGGTTCATACCGGATTCTCTTCCATTTTATAATATCTGATTTTTATAACCTAGTGTCCCAGCGTCCGCACCACACCAGTTCATTGGCTTTCCCTTTAAAGGAACTGTTTCCAACCAATTTCTGCACCAGTTCATGGATATATTCCCTGGTCGGTGCATATGCATTGATAAATGTTTTCATCATCGGAAGATCATACAGATGGTTCGTATAATTCAGAGATACGCATAATGTTGGCACCTCATGTAACGTCCATGGAATTTCATGGGAGTGTCCAATGGAGTAAGTGACTCTCACATTGTTGGTCTGGGCATATCCCTGCATATGGACAGCCATGATCACCAGATCATAGGTTTCTTTAAATGTTTCCCTGTTGAAATGGCTCATCATTTTGAACTTATTAAACGGACTCTGGCCTTTCATTTCCAGCTCATAGTAATCTTCTGGTGCTGTCACTTCAAAGCCTGCTGCCTCTAATTCCTCTGTCAGCATCTTTTTCGCCGGGTCAGGTCCTTTGCACAAACTCTCCGGTGCACTCTCAACAAAATACAAAAGCACCCGTTTTTTCTCTGCTGGATCCACTGGCAGAAGCTTCTGCGTATCTTTAACAAGTGTAATCGACTGGTCAGCCGCTCTTTGGGCTGCCTCATGATGTTCCTGACATCCCACCACAGAAAGCCCCTTCTTTTCCGGGAATGTCCGCTCAGGAAGCCCCAGCATAGCTTTCATTCCAAGAATACGGCGCACTGCGTCGCAAAGACGTTCCTCTGTCAAAGTTCCATCTTCTAGTCCCTCTTTTACATAAGCAATATCCTCAGCCGGATCATTGAAGAACAGGATCATATCGCATCCAGCCGCGATCACTCCTGGCATGGCTTTCTTTCTGGAGGCCGCATTTAAAATTCCAGCCATATGAGTCGCATCTGTCACGATCAATCCATTAAATCCAAGCTGTCCGCGCAAAAGATCCTGTAAAAGTTCTGGTGCCAGTGTTGCAGGCATGATCTCCTCATCTTTGATCCCAGGACGGAATTTTCTGCTGTAAGCTGGCTGGCAGATATGACCAACCATGATGCTTTCCAGTCCTGCGTCAATCAATGCTTTATAAACCTTCCCAAAACTTGCGTCCCACTCTTCACAGGAAAGATCATTGCATCCCATCACCAGATGCTGATCCCGCTCTTCACTTCCATCACCTGGAAAATGCTTTGCTGCACAGGCAATTCCTTTCTTTTTCATCTCTTCCATATAAACTTTTGAAAGCTCGATGATCTGATCAGGATCATTACCAAAAGCTCTGGTATTGACAATGGTATTTCTCCAGTTGGAAACCACATCACAGACCGGTGCAAACGTCCAGTTACAGCCTACAACTGCCGCCTCTGCCGCTCCTACTGCCGCCATATCACGGACCGTGTCCATCGTCTGGCTTGCCCCACAGGCCGCTCCTGTGGCAACAAATGTTCCCTCACTTACCGCACCTTTTCCTCCATTTTCACAGTTTGCTGCAATCAAAAGCGGAATCCGGCTTTTTTCCTGAAAGAAACGATTCTGCTCATAAATCTCTTCCAGCGTACCGCCCTGCCATCTGGCACCACCTATATGGTACTTCTGACAAAGTTCTGAGAGATTTTTTTCATCCCGTTGAAGCGTCAGGTTGATAAACAGCTGTCCGATTTTCTCATCCAATGTCATGGAATCCAGCGTATCTTCCACCCATTTGATCTGCTTCTCATTCAGATAAAATGGTTTTTTTCTTAAATCTACCATTCTTTATTTCTCCTGTACTCTCTGATCCAGTTCTGCACGGATCTGCTGCATATATTCTGGAGTCAGATTATAGAATTTCATGCAAATAACATTTACAATTAAACCAATCAAAGAGAAACCATACAGTCCCAAAATTCCGATTGCAAACAGTGGAGCAGTAAATGGATCCTCTGCCGTTGGCAGGGAGCCATGAAAACCAATACATGCACATAAAATTGCAATCACGGTAGGTCCTAATGAAGAAATGATCTTATCAGCAAGATTAAATAATGCGCCAATCGTTCCTGGACAGTATTTTCCACTCTTATAATATTCATAGTCAATAACGTCTGCTAACATTGGGTTTAAAACATTACTTCCAATCATGCTGAAGCCTTTCATGATTACAAAAAGTCCAAGGAAGATCAGAGTAAAGCTGCTCCAGCCATTAAATCCGTCATATCCCGGGAAGTTCAAAGTTTTATAATTTCCAAATACCCAGAGCAAAATTGACAGGATACTGGTAATGATACCACCCCAGCTGGAAAATACCATAGCCTTTTTGGTACCATGTTTCCTTCCAATGGCTCCAAGTCCCAGAAGGATCATGAGCAGGCTTGGGATCATCGTATATTTATTGACCGCTGAATTCAGTTTTGCATTTCCAACTGCAATACCATACATAATGATCACAACAGTAGCATTGCCCTGTAATGTTGTCGCCAGCTTATCTGTTCCCGCTGAAAGAATCAGCATACGAAATGGTATGTTGGTTTTAAATAGTTGAAGAGCGTCTGTCAGATTGATTTTCTCCGCTTTCTTACCAGTTTCCATAGCAGCAGCGGCCCTGTCATACTTATTATAAATAAACAGATAAACCAAAAGGAATAAAAATCCAACTGCGGAATACACATTAATCAGTGTTTTGAAAAATTCCAGGTTAAATCCCTTTGTTGATGGCATCAGCTTCGAATACACATACATATTTGAAACCGTGAAAAAAATCGTAAGATAAATTCCGTTGATCATTCCATAGGTTGCACGGTCTTTTCCTTTTTTCAGACACAACTGCGGAGTAGAACGAAGGCCGCTGGCCTGCATGGTTGTGCAAACAACAAATAACAGATATAACACAACAAAAACGATTTTTCTTATATTTCCCTCTGGAAGCATTGGAGGAACATTGACCATAATCTGTCCAACAACAACCGTTCCAATGCCACCAGCCAAAATATACGGTGTAAACTTTCCATATTTTGTACGGGTCTTATCTGCGATATTTCCCATTCCTAAATCTGTCACTGCATCCCAGATTCGAAAAATAGTCACAAAACTTCCAGCCATCACAACGCCAAATCCCACTACATTATTTAAATAGTAGCTTAAAAATCCTGTAAAACTGGTTATCAGATTCACAGTAATCGCGATAAATGGTAAACAAATAAGTTTTACCCATTGATTTTTCTTTTCCATTGTATTTCCCCCTATTTATTCTGCATCTTCATTCCAATAATTTCCAAATCGTTTCTGACACTCCGCTACGATCAGAAATTTATTCGCTCCCTTGCGTATCTTTTCTTTAAACTCCTCTGTATGCTCTGGCGGCACCATCCGTTTGATCTCTTCCCAAACCATTTTTTCAGAAAATCGTTTGTCATAATCAAATGGTACAATGTCCGTCGTCTGCATCAGCCAGAGCCTTAATTTCTGTTCCATCTCCCTGATTCTTCCTTGATACCGGATATCCTCAATTGCATTATGTAATTCTTCCGGATCTGCCATCAGATCATAAAATTCATCTTCTTCATTAACCCTCGCCACATATTTATACTCTTTTGTACGGATCATAAATCCTTTAGCGTGAGCTTCTGAATCTGTCTGTGCCAGATGTCTGGCATAATATGGACTATACGGTGTCGTTCCATCTGGTCCTGCCGCATGAAATTCATCGCAGTGAACCTCATCTGGGTTTCTCCCGCCTTCACAGGTGACAAATTCCCGAATCTCCTTTTTGCGGTCTTTCAGTACCTCTTTCAAAGAACATCCGTAATGAGTGTGTGTTGGCACTGCTTCCGCCATCTCCATAGCTGTCCCATAGAAATCCACCAGTTCTACCAGACTGTCACTGACTCCAGGATCAATTTCATACCCTTTCGGCGGTTTGATCAAAAATGGAACATTAGTCAGACAATCCTCAAAGGTATTCTGCGCCTTCTCAGCAATTCCATAATCTCCAGTAAAATCTCCATGATCAGAGAAGAAGAAAATTGCAGAATTGTCATACTCTCCTGCTTCTTTTAGTGCATCACACAACTTTTTAAACTGGGCATCCACTTTGGATGTCATTCCAAGATAAACAGCCCGAAGCTCCATCCACTGTTCTTCCGTATAATCCTGCAGTTTCTGGTTTCTCCGAATTGCCTCTTCAATTTTTGCCTTATTCGTTCCCGTCTCTCGGATCCGTTCTTTTATTTTTGTACGGTCGATCATAGAAAAATAAGGTTCTTCCACCTGATACGGCGGATGCGGATAAGTCATTCCTAAAAACATACATAATGGTTGTCCCTCTGGCTTCGTCCGGATTCTCTCGATGGCAGCATCCAGATCTTCATCGTCTCTGGAATAATTTTTTCCAGTTTCATCCAGTCCCAGTTTTCCACCATACATAGCATGGAAATCCAATGGATTTTTTTTCATATCTACCGGACCCGGTGCTCTTCTGGAATGTCCTCCATAATAAATTTCATTTGCGTGATATTCCAATAAGCTGTCATCCTGTGCAGAAACCAGATCATTTCTGGCATTCATCCATACATAATAACCCTGTTTTTTCAGTTCACTGAATATGGATTCTTCTCCTTCTCTCAAAAGATATGCCATGGTACGATGTCCTCTGACATGTGGATACAGACCTGTTGTAAAACTGCACCTGCTGGGAACACACACCGGGTTCTGGCAAAAGGCATTGCTGAAGGAAACTGCATCCGTTTTAACCATTGAATCCAGAAACGGGGTACAGGCACCGGCTCCCCCCAGATGACTGACCGCATCTGCCCTCATCTCATCTGGATTAAAAATGATGATATTCGGTCTCATTTGACTCCTTTCTTTTCTCAATTGATAGGTTCATTATAAAGACCCTTCTTTCCTTTTCATTGTCCGTGTTTGCCCTTTATGTTTCATTTTTGTCATATCTTATAAATTCTGCTTCTGTTCCCATTTTTTTGGTGATATTCCGTAAATCTGTCGGAATGCATGGCAAAACTGGGAGCTGCTCTTATATCCGCATTTTTCTGCTGCTTCCCAGGTTTCATTCCCACCTAAAAGATAACAGGTCGCCCGTTCACACCTTAAACGATGTGCCAATTCTGAAAAAGAACAACCGCATTCCTTTTTGATCAACCTGGATAAATAGTCATACGACACCCCGCAGGCTTTTGATGCCTCAATGAGTGTCAGATCACCTGCCAGATGTTCTTCCATCCAGTTTAAACAATGTCTCACATGCAGACTGTAATTTTTTCTCTTCGCTTCACAGACTTTCTGGCAATAAACCAGAGCCGCTTCTTTCCGCAGGCTGGCAAGTTCTTCCACATTTTCTGCCTTCTCTATTTTTTCTGCGTAATCCGCACAAATGCTCCGGATCATAACGCTTGGGGCGCCTCCATCTTCTGCCGCCCTGCAATAGACGCTGTTTGCGCCTGAAATCCCATGTTTCATTCTTTTTAAAGGTTCTTCTCCCGCCAGAAAATGCTCAGAGCTAAGATATTCAAACTCAGCATTGTACTTTTTGATCATCTCAATATCTCCGTTGGTAATCGCTGTACGGACAATTTTCTCATTTCTGGCATTATACCGGATCTGAGAAGTTGGATTGAAACTCTGTGCCTCCCGGATCTCCAATTCTTCCCTGGAGATTGCTTCCTGTTCTTTTTCTTCATAAGCAAAAACATTCCTTTTCTGTTCCGACTCCGGCATCATTTGGAACAGGCGAGCTGCCATCTTTATCTCCAATGTCTTATAATAAGGAAGATCCGGCTCAATCATGGTTGAAATGTGTTCCGCAATATAGAAGGGCCCCATACACAAAAAATAATGCTCCATTTCTATCCACACACTTACCGCATAAAAGTAATAATCCACAACCCGAATCAGCTTCTCCGGTCCTTGAAAATCAGAATCCATTTTCATGGATTGCAGAATCTGGCTCATAAATACTTCTCTGGCTTCATTTCTGCGCTTCTGGATAAACTTATGTTTGGAATACTTGATAAAATCTACTGTCACAGTTCCATTATCCCGTAACAGGATCACATCTAATTTACTTAATAGGTTTAAATTTTTAATATATTCAATATATTCTGTTAATTTCATTTTCCTCCCCAGACAATCTCTACTTTGGTAGACACCATTGGAACTGGCGGTTCTTCTGCTTCATAAGACTCTTTTGTCTAATGCATGAATCGCGCTTGGATACTGTCCTGATTTTATAATACAATCTCTGCTTTCTATTGTCTATTTTTGTTGTTAATTGTCTGTATTTGTTGTTTTGTGCTTATAAAAACGGAAGGTCTCTTTTGCCATCTCAAGCATCAGAGCCTTCCCTATCTTTCTCTATCTTTCTCTATCTTTCTCTTTCTTTATCTATCTTTCCTTATACCTGTTCGTTATATCCGCTAACCCTTATAACCGATTTTCATCATAAATCGCCCGGACACCGCCGATAAACTTGGCTCTGGTCCGCGCGCATACCACATGGGCACAGCCAATCTGCTTCTGGCTGATCCGCACAGGAACTGCCACATCCCGTAAATGCATGCCGATCAGGGTATCACCGATGTCCATACCGGCACTGGCTTTGATGTGCTCCACTGCTGTTGGGTGTGCAAATGCATGGTAAGCGGCTGTAGCGAAAGAACCTCCGGCTTTTGGCTGAGGAACTACATTGACCTCTTCATAACCAAATTTTCTGGCTGCCTCTTCTTCTATGATCAATGCACGATTTAAATGCTCACAACACTGGGCTGCCAGATAAACCTGTTTTTCCTGGACTGCCTGGTAGATTCCGGCAAATACTGCCTGGGCGGTCTCCGGACTGGAGGCAGTGCCGATCTTATCTCCCAATACCTCGCTGGTAGAACAGCCTACCACAAATAAATCTCCGGCTTTACACTTTCCGATCTCCAGGATCTCTTTTGCCGCATCATACGCCTGCTTTTTTAAAGTTTCCAATTCTTCCATGATCATACTCTCCTTCACGGACCTAAGCCTCTTCATCCAACAGTTTCTGGATGTTGTGTTTCATCATCTCAAAAGCCACCGGATTCATACCGCTGTTGATGACCACATCAGCCAAAGCTCTGGTTGGCTCCACATACAGATAGTGCATCGGCTTTACGGTGGTCAGATACTGGTCTACTACACCCTCTAAGTCTCTGCCGCGCTCCTTTACATCGCGGATCACCCGCCTTAAGATACGCTCGTCTGCATCGGCCTCCACAAATACCTTGATATCCAGAAGATCTCTCAACCGCGGATCTGCCAGCACCAGGATTCCCTCTAACAGGATCACCCGTTTGGGCTGGATCTCCACTACTTCCTTGGAACGGTTGTGGGCTGCATAATCATAGACTGGACACTGGATGGCATGTCCTTCTTTTAACTGTTTGATATGTTCGATGAGAAGTTCTGTCTCAAAAGCGTCTGGATGATCATAATTGACCTTCTTGCGCTCCTCAAATGGAATATCGTCCTGGGCGCGGTAATAATTATCATGGTATAATACCGCCACCTGATCCTTAAATTCGTCCTTTAAACGGTTTGTAAATGTGGATTTTCCAGAACCGGTTCCTCCGGCAATTCCGATAATAACTGTTTTCATGTGTTCCTCCGTATCTACGAAATCGATGTTTTCATCACAGCCGATCGTGTTCTGCTTATGGCAATGATTTACCAAACTCTTTTCCATAGCACTTATTTAACATAGCACTTATTTAACATGCATGATCTTATATGAATATTGAATTTATCGATTGCTTGTATGTTGACGATATCCCATATACATCTGGGTAGTCGCCAGATCAGAATGTCCTAACATGGTCTGCACCGCATGCATATCCGCTCCACTGCTGATCAGATGGGCAGCGAATGAGTGACGCAGCGTGTGAGGCGTAATATCCGCCTCAATTCCTGCCAGACTGCCATAATGCTTTAAAATCTTCCAGAAGCCCTGGCGGCTCATCACGCTTCCGTTACAGTTTACAAACAAATGCTCCTGTTCCTGATCACCGCATAAAATGGTTCTAGCTGAATCCAGATAAGACTCCATGGCTTTTTTCGCGGTTTTGCCGAATGGCACTGTCCGCTCTTTTCGCTCATCACGACAGGTGATAAAGCCAATGTTCATATTGATGTCATCCATCTTTAATCCGATCAGCTCAGATACCCGGATTCCTGTGGCATATAATAGTTCCAGCATGGCTTTATCGCGAATCTCTTTTGGCGTCTTTCCTTCTGGCTGGGCCAAAAGACGGTTCACCTCGTCTACTGATAAAATCACTGGCGCTTTTTTCTCAATTTTCGGTGCTTTTAACAGCTCCGCCGGATCTTTCTTGATCACGCCTTCTCGAAATTCATAATGAAAAAATGCCTTTATGGACGCCAACATTCTGGAAATCGTCGTTGTCGCCCTTCCTTCTTTTTCCAGATAAAGGACATAAGAATTCAACACGGTTCTGGTAACCCTGGTTACATCCGTGATCCCCTTTTCCTCCAGATATTTTTTTAACTGGTTGATATCCCGCTCATAGGAAAGCTGCGTATTCTTCGATGCGCCTTTCTCCCCAGCCAGATAATCCATAAATCCTTTTATCTCATTTTCCATACTCGTATTTCCTGTCCCTTAACTTTCCCTTCTCCAAACCCTTCTTCTGTATCACAATCCCATCTCCGCACCACTGCGGACCAGGATTGATTTAGATAGACTTCTGCGTTATCTATCATTATATCTTCAACCGCCTATAAAAGCAATTATATTTTTCCAATCTGATACTCAATTAATACGCCAAGAAATAGCCACAAAACCATCAAAACCCAGCCCCGTAATTTCATATGATCCAGCCCATTCCTGGATCCGGCCGCCAAAAACAGACAGAGAGTCCCATAACAACTCCACTGAGGCATCATGTGGACTGCAAACAGGAATATTCCTTTCCATCCTCCATAAAGAGTCAGTGTTGCAATCCATACACCTGCTCCTGCTCCCATAACCAGAAAAACCAGATAAAACCAGATTCCTGAAAATCCAGTCATTCCACCTAAGCACACCATCATAAACTGTCCCAGACGTTTCTTTAAATTCTGGATCAGACTATCTGACTGTTCATACCATAAATCAAAAGAACCAATCTGCTCCAGCAGTTCCCTGCTAAGCAGATTGGTTATCACACCTCCCAATACACTTCCTATAAAAAAGCTGATACATAGGGATATCGGAAATTTTATCTTTTGATTCCAAGAACGATTTTTTAAGATTCGCATGACCATCCGCCCCATTTTCTTTGTCTGCATCCACTACACCGCAGTGCTTCATGCCAGCCGCACAGACCAGCCAGACAGCTGCTACTATTCTATGAGACGGTTTGGAAAATTATACCATTGCTCCGTACTTAATGGCATAAGTACTGATAGCTGCTACGGTCTTCGCGTCTGTCATCTTGCCATCATAGATCAACTGCATCAGGTCTTTTAACTCCCACGCTTCTACTTCAATGTACTCATCCTCATCCAGATGCTGATGGGATGGGATCAGATTTCTTGCCACAAAGATATCAATAGCCTCATCACAGAAAGCAACCGTGGTATTCAGACTCATTAAGTACTCTAATTTCTCTGTGCGATACCCGGTCTCTTCTTCCAGTTCCCGGTAAGCACATTCAATCTTTGGCTCATCCGGAGCATCCAGCTTGCCTGCCGGGATTTCAAGGGTCTCCCGGTTTAAAGCATTGCGGTACTGTCTAACCATCAGGATCTTTCCATCATCCGTTACCGGCACCACTGCAGCAGCTCCATCATGATGGATAAAATCCCAATGAGCCTCATGACCATTGGCTAATACTGTGTCCTCGTAAATTTTTAAAATCGTTCCCTGATATTTTAACTCTCTTTTCAGACGTACTACCTTATCTCCCATGGTTACCTGTTCCCCTTTTATTTCACTTTATAACTGTTCAGCACCTTCACGGTTGCTTCGCTTTTTAATCTCCTTAAACGTTTCCGCTGAGTCCTACTGGATCCATGCACCAGCAGAGTCCACTCTCCGGCCAGAGCCGTCTGGTACCACCGTATCTACTAACATATCGCCGTCAACCGGTCTGCAGTAATAGTACTTGCCATTCCATTCGATCCAGCCAGTCACCATATAGCCAACAGAATCAAAGTAATACCATTTGCCATTCACCTGCTGCCAGTTATTGGTTGGGTAGGTTCCATCGGCATTCCGATACCACCAGCCTTTGTTATCCTTCTGCCATCCCGTTCCATTAGAACTCTGAGGAATCTGCTGATCTGGCTCGGTTATTCCAGTTGGAATGGCACTGCCGTACTGAGTGCGATAACTCTCCGCTGTAGCCTCATCAATGTAAGAACCGCTCTGGCTCTCAAACCAGTCACCTTTGATCTTGCTGTCTGCGGTATTCACACCACGTACTTTATAAGTATAAGTTCCCGCTTTTTTCATAAATGGAGCGAAATCAAAGGTTGTTCCCACTGCTGACTGGATGGTTCCATACTTCTTACCATCATGGTACAGAGTTACTTCATAGCTTCCTGCATTGTAGGTTTCTTTCCATGACGCCACATTTTTAGAGGACCAGCCTGCCTCTTCTACAGTTCCCACCTGGTTCGTCAATGCCGGAAGTCGCAGCTTTAAAATGACAGAATAGTTACTGTCACCTTTTCTTCCGCTGACATAAGTTCCACCCTTTACATTGATCGTGGCAGCACTGATGGAGAAATAATACCCATCCTCAGCATTCAAGGTTACTTCCAGTTCCGGTACATCAGATGGTCCCCATTCGTTGATCTCATTTAAGATCTCCACATCACCAACGGTATATTTTTTACTCTTGGAAGTCACTTCTACATCCTCGGTAGAACAGTCCTCACCAATCTTAAATTCATCACTTACGCTGATAGATACCTCTTTGATCTTTTTCGCTGCAAATGCCGGAACACTCATGGCAATGGTCAGCAGTGCGGTCAATGATAATAAACCTACCATTTTTTTCATTCTTCCCATTGTATCTCCTCCTGTCTTGCCTCTATCATTTATTCCTTTTATTGTTTTCTTTTATCGTTTCTTCCTTTTATCACTTCTTCTATCTTAACTCTATTCAGAATTCCCGGTCTTGTCAATAGAGTTCAAGGAAACGTAAGAAAAAAGAAAAGCACCATTTTCAAAGGCAGTTTTCCACCTGAAAATAATGCTTTTCTTTTTTGTCTAATCACTTATTTTGCGTAATCAGTCACTCTTGATTCACGAATCACGTTGACACGGATCTGACCCGGATATTCCATGGATTCCTCAATCTTCTTAGAAATGTTTCTAGCCAGAAGAACCATATCATCATCATTGATCTGTTCCGGAACTACCATAACACGGACTTCACGTCCGGCCTGGATTGCGAAGGACTTATCAACTCCTTTAAAGGAATCGGTAATCTCCTCTAACTGTTTCAGTCTGTTCGTATATGTCTCCAGAGTTTCTCTTCTTGCACCTGGACGTGCGGCGGAAATGGTATCTGCCGCCTGTACGATGCAGGCAATCAAACTCTCTGGTTCAACATCACCATGATGGGACTCTACCGCATTGATCACGATAGGGGATTCTTTGTACTTTCTGCAAAGTTCTGCACCCAGTTTTACGTGGGAACCCTCTACTTCATGGTCGATGGATTTACCAATGTCATGTAATAAACCGGCGCGTTTCGCCATTCGGATATCAACTCCTACCTCTGCAGCCAGGAGTCCGGATAACTGGGCTACCTCAATGGAATGCTTTAACGCATTCTGACCGTAGCTGGTTCTGAATTTCATTCTACCCAAAAGCTTTACTAACTCCGGATGGATACCGTGGATACCTACCTCAAGGGCAGCTGCCTCGCCATCCTCACGCATGTTGGCTTCTACTTCTTTCTGTGCTTTCTCCACCATCTCTTCGATTCTGGCCGGATGAATTCGTCCGTCCACAATCAGACGTTCCAGTGCGATTCTTGCTACTTCCCGTCGTACCGGATCAAAACCGGATAATACGACTGCCTCTGGTGTATCATCAATGATCAGCTCAACGCCAGTCATCGTCTCCAGAGTACGGATATTGCGGCCCTCTCTACCAATGATCCGGCCCTTCATCTCATCATTCGGAAGCTGTACAACGGATACAGTTGTCTCAGCCACATGATCTGCTGCGCATCTCTGAATTGCAGTCACGACGTATTCCTTCGCCTTTTTATCTGCTTCTTCCTTGGCTCTGGTCTCCATCTCTTTGACCATCTTCGCAGTATCATGTTTGACATCGTCTTCTACTGATTTCAACAGGTATTCTTTCGCCTGTTCGGAGGTCAGCCCCGAAATACGTTCCAGTTCCTGCTGTCTCTTCTCACGAAGCTCATCTGCCTCTGTCAGTTTCTTAGTCAGGCTCTCTTCACGAGCTGCCAAACCACTTTCTCTGCGTTCCAATGATTCGGACTTCTTGTCCAGATTTTCTTCCTTGCTTAAAACTCTTCGTTCATAACGTTGAAGCTCAGCTCTTCTTTCTCTTGTTTCTTTATCTAATTCATTCTTCGTCCTGATGGACTCTTCCTTAGCTTCCAGGAGAGCTTCGCGCTTCTTTGTTTCTGCGGTCTTCAATGCTTCATCGATAATCTCTCTGGATTTCTCTTCTGCACTGCCGATCTTGCTTTCGTAAGCATTTTTACGATGTGTGACCGCTGCGAACCAGGTAATAGGCGCCACAATGATCGCTGTGACTGCTACTGCTACTGCTATTACAATAGTCCCCATAACACAGGAGCACCTCCTTATTTAGTTTTCATTGTACAATAATACAACACTACAATTTTAAACGTTTTTGTGCATTATGTCAAGTATCTAGCCACTCTCCCATGACACTTCGGATGGCTTCATAGGCAAAACCTTTCCTGGCTAATGCCATCATAAGTTTTCCCTTTTCCTTCTGATCGGTCTGCTCCGGATCATAGCCTTTTTTCTGAAGAAATTCCCTGATCTGATCCTCCTCCGGCACCTCGATCTCTTCCAGCAATTCTTCGATCTGATCCCGGTCCAGTCCCTTCCGCTGAAGGTCATATTGGAGGCGTCTGCGGCTCTTCTTCTGGCTGTGGTTATCCAGATAACGCCTGCCATATTCCGCATCATCAATGTAGTGGCGTGCTTTAAACAGTTCTAAGACTTCCCGGATCACTTCTTCCGGATAAAAGCCTTCTCTCAGCTTCTTCGTCAGCTCTGCCTCAGTCCGGTCTTTCTCTTTTAAGAGATAAATCGCCCGTTCCCTGGCACGTTTCCGCAGGACCTCGTCTAAGATCTGGCGGTACCTCTCCTCCGTCAGTTCTGCACCTTCTTCAATATGATATCTTCTGATCTCTCCATTATATAAAACAAAGGCAAAGTCCTCACTGATAAGGACTTTGCTTCTTCGTTTGTCAAAAGGAGTAACTGCCATGATCTGCATGTCTGCCTCCTGTTATGAACTGGTATATTCCGATGATTATCGCCGATGTATATCCTGGCATCCAATCATCATTTTCCTGTGTAAGGGTTTCGTACTTTGACGATTACTCATTTACTTCAGCATCTGCTGCTGTTTCAGAAGCTGCCGCCTGCACCTCCACTGCTTCCGTCGGCTGCAATCCATAGTGCTCACGGACCTTGTTCTCGATCTCTAAGCATACTGCCGGGTTATCCTTCAAATAGATCTTGGCATTCTCACGGCCCTGACCAATCTTCGTGCCATCGTATGCGTACCATGCGCCACTTTTCTCCACGATGTCTAACTTCACGCCCAGATCCAGGATATCACCTTCCTTGGAAATGCCCTGTCCAAACATGATATCGAACTCTGCCTCTTTGAACGGCGGAGCAATCTTATTCTTCACTACTTTCACACGGACATGGTTACCTACCACTTCGCCGTTCTGCTTCAGACTGTCGGTTCTACGGACATCCATACGGACAGATGCGTAGAACTTTAACGCACGTCCACCGGTAGTCGTCTCCGGGTTGCCGAACATGACGCCGATCTTCTCACGGATCTGGTTGATAAAGATCACCGTACAGTTGGACTTGCTCATAATACCAGTTAACTTTCTTAAAGCCTGGGACATCAGTCTCGCCTGCAGACCCATATGGGACTCACCCATATCTCCATCAATCTCTGCCTTCGGAACCAGGGCTGCTACGGAGTCTACGATCACGATATCGACTGCGCCTGAACGCACCATGGTCTCGGTGATCTCCAATGCCTGCTCGCCGTTATCTGGCTGGGAGATATACAGATTATCAATATCAACACCGATATTTCTCGCGTAAACCGGGTCTAAAGCGTGTTCTGCATCAATAAATCCGGCGATACCGCCTCTTTTCTGCACCTCTGCCACCATATGCAGGGCAACCGTTGTCTTACCACTGGACTCTGGTCCGTAGATCTCTACTACACGTCCCTTCGGAATACCGCCGAGTCCAAGCGCCAGATCCAGACTTAAAGAACCGGTCGGTACAGTCTCTATGTTCATATTAGCCCCGGAATCACCTAACTTCATCACGGAACCTTTTCCATATGCTTTCTCAATCTGTGTCAAAGCCGCGTCAAGGGCTTTCATCTTCTCCGCTTTATCCATTCTTTTCCTCCATTACGAACAAATGTTCTTGTTGATGTAATCATAATATACTTGCTGTGAAAAGTCAATCCTTTTATTGTCTTTTCCCAGCTGTTGTTTCTCACGTTGTTACTGTCCACGCGTTGTGCAAACAGTAACCTCCCATTCCGTTTCTCCAAATCTGTATTCACGGACTTATTTTCTACGTCAAAGGCACCACCTTCTGTCTTATGTTTTCTCGTTCTCGGAAAGTATGCAGCGAACCGCCGCTTGAAGCTTGAAACCTGGATCGTTGTCCTGTATCTTCATGATCGATCGACAAAAACAACGGTAAAATCGGTTCAGAAAGAACCGGAATCTTACTTTTTTATTATAAATGCCCCTGGCGTCTTTCGTCAAGCGCCAGGGGCAGATTTTACATCCCTACTCCGCATCTTCCTCAAGCTTATAAGGAGTTGCCTGGTATACATAATAGTTCAGCCAGTTGCTATAAAGCGTATTGGCCATATTTCTCCAGCATAACACCGGTTTCTTCGTTGGATCATCATTTTCATAATAATTGCACGGGATCTGCGGATTGATGCCCTTGCCCAGATCCCGGTGGTACTCACCGTCCAGGGTCATACGGTCGTATTCCGGATGGCCCTGCACGAAGATCTGCCTGCCATCGCGGCTCATGATCAGGAACAGTCCCGCCTCATCGGACTCTGCCAGAATGATCAGTTCCGGATGCTTCTCCACATCCTCCCTGCGGACCTCTGTATAGCGGGAATGCGGCGCCATGATATAATCGTCCATGCTCCGCATCAGTGGAACCCGGTGATGAAGTACCTTATGGCTGTAGATGCCACTGAGCTTGCTCTCTCTTAAATACTTCTGGATCCCATAATGGTAGTAAAGCCCCGCCTGTGCTCCCCAGCAGATATGAAGGGTGGAGGTCACATGTTTTTTGCTCCACTCCATGATCATGGACAGCTCTTCCCAGTAATTGACCTCCTCGAATTCCATCATTTCCACAGGTGCGCCGGTAATGATCATACCGTCGAACCGTTTCTTGCGGATTTCCTCAAAAGTAACATAAAACTTATTGATGTGGCTGGCCGACGTATTTTTGGATACATGGGTAGACAGCATCAGAAAGGTGCAGTCGATCTGCAGAGGCGTGTTGGACAGAGCTCTCAACAGCTGGGTCTCTGTCTCTTCCTTTAACGGCATCAGGTTTAAGATCAGGATCTCCAGTGGACGGATATCCTGGCTCATGGCCCGGTCTTCATCCATCACGAAAATATTCTCTGATTCCAAAATAGCTTTTGCCGGCAGATCCTTTTGTATTTTAATCGGCATGTTTTTCCCCCTCCAAGAGTTTCAGGAAATCTTCCTCCGAAAGGATCGGAATCCCCAGCTCTCTTGCTTTTTTATTTTTCGAAGATGTGGAATTCACATCATTATTGATCAGGTAAGTGGTTTTAGAAGTCACAGAACCAGTGGCTTTCCCGCCCTTGGACTCGATCAGGGCCTGTAACTCCTTCCGGTTTGCGAAATGTTCCACAGAACCAGTGATCACAAAGACCATTCCATCCAGGGAACGATCCCCCTCTTCTTCCTTCACTTCTTCCAGTGTCAGTTCTGCCAGAAGATGATCGGTCATGGCATTATTTTTCTCATCGGCAAAATACTGGCACCAGGCATCTGCTAATACAGCTCCGATTCCGTCCACTACTGTCAGCTCTTCCACCGAAGCGTGGCGCATGGCATCAAAATCATAGTGGAAATGGCGGCACAGCATCTTGGCATTGGCAAGGCCGATCCCCGCGATTCCCAGACCATAAACCACCCGCACCAGATTGGTGGAAGCAGCACGTTTCACCGCCTGGATCAGGTTCTCATAAGACTTTTCTCCGAACCCTTCCATGGAAACGATGGCGTCCTTATGACGGTCCAGATGAAAGATATCTGCAAATTCATGGATAAATCCCGCTCCAATGAGTTTCTCCAGAGTTGCCTCGGACAAACCGTCAATATTTAACGCATCACGACTGACAAAAAGAGTGAAGCTCTTGATCTTCTTCGCCTGACAGTCCGGATTGGTGCAATATAATGCTTTCACATCATTGATCTGGCGGATCTCCGTTTCTCCACCACATACGGGACAGATCTTCGGAATATCCCGCACACCACTTCTGGTCAGGTTATCGGCGATCTGCGGAATGATCATATTGGCCTTGTAAACAGTAATCCGGTCACCGGCTCCCAGTTCCAGGCCTTCCATAATACTGATGTTATGGACACTGGCCCGGCTGACGGTGGTTCCTTCTAATTCAACCGGCTCGAATACCGCCACCGGATTGATCAGACCCGTTCTGGACGGACTCCATTCAATATAGGAAAGGGTGGTCTCCCGGATCTCATCGGCCCATTTAAAAGCAATGGAATGACGCGGGAACTTCGCTGTCCGTCCCAGCGACTCGCCATAGGCAATATCTTCGTAAGTCAGAACCAGACCATCTGATGGAATATCAAATGTCTGAATAGCCTCTGCAAAATATGCCACCTTATCCGGCAAGGTAGCTGCAGTCACATCCTGATGCTCCACCACCTCAAAGCCCTGATCCTTCAGCCACGCAAACTGAGCCGTTCTGGAATTTTTAAAATCCACTGCCTCATCGTCCTTTACCGCTTCCACCAGGGTAAAGATCAGACAGTGCACATGACGGCTGGCCGTGATCTGGCTGTTTAACTGACGCACCGATCCGGCGCAGAGATTCCGTGGATTTTTGTATTTTGCATCCACATCTTCGATTTCTTCGTTCATTTTCTCGAAATCGGAATATCTGATCACCGCCTCACCCCGGAGGACCAGTCTGCCGTCAAAGGCAATCTTCAGTGGAATATTCTCAAAGGTCCTGGCATTGGGAGTGATCACCTCGCCAATTTCCCCATTTCCACGGGTCACAGCCTTCTGCAAGCTGCCATTTTCATAAGTCAGTACTACGGTCAGACCGTCTAATTTCCAGGAGAGAAGCCCTTTCTGCGTTCCCAGCCACTCCTGCAGCACTCCAACCTCCTTGGTCTTATCCAGGGAAAGCATGGGAGACGGATGTGCCTCTTTCGGCAGTTCACTTAAAACCTCGTAACCGACCTTCTGGGTAGGGCTTCCAGACAGGATCACCCCGGTCTTTTTCTCCAGAGCCAGCAACTCATCGTATAAACGGTCGTATTCCAGATTGCTCATGATCTCCCGGCTTTCCTGGTAATAAGCTCTTGCAGCCGGGGAAAGGGTGGCGATCAGTTCTTTCATTCTGGCAATATCCTGTTGATTTTTCATTCTTCCCATTCCTCTTCAAAAGCAGGACCGTCCAGAAGCTCGCAAAGCTCTTCATACTCCTCTTTGCTTACCTTCCGATACGTTCCGGTTTTTAAATTGCCAAGCCGCAGGTTCATGATCCGGACACGTTTCAGAGTCTGGACATGGAAGCCCAGCGTTTCGCACATCCGGCGGATCTGACGGTTTAAGCCCTGGGTCAGGATAATGGTAAATTCCCGTTTTCCTGTAGCTCTCACTTCGCACTCCCTGGTGGTCACATCTAATTCATCCAGATACACGCCTGCAGACATTTTTTCGATAAACTTTGCCGTTACTGGCTTGTCCACAGTCACCACATACTCTTTTTCATGACCATTGGACGCTTTCATGATCTTATTGACCAGATCACCCTGATTCGTTAATAAAATCAAACCTTCGGAATCCTTATCCAGTCTTCCCACCGGATACACACGCTCTGGATATTTCACCAGTTCCACGATATTCATAGCCCGGTCTTTGTCAGAAGTCGTACTGACGATACCTCTTGGTTTATTGACCATCAGAAGCACTGGCTTTGGCTTCTTTCGGCGTCCATTTTCCACCATACCTACCGTTTTTCCATCGCATACTACTTTCTGGTCCGGTGTGATCTTCATACCCATGGGCGCAGTCTGACCGTCCACCAGCACCTTGCCAGCTTCAATCAGGCGGTCTGCCTCTCTTCTGGAACAGATGCCCATTTCACTTAAATACTTATTTAAACGGATTTCTTCCATTATTTTACCCTTTTTCTTTTATTATCTATGGTCGTGAATGTTATCAATGATCAGAGTGGCATCACCGAAGGAGAAAAATCTGTATCTTTCCTTGATTGCCTCCTCATAAGCGTGCAGCACATGATCCCGTCCCGCCAGGGCAGATACCAGCATCACCAGTGTAGACTCCGGCAGATGGAAGTTGGTGATCAGTCCGTCCAGGATCTTAAAACGGTAACCCGGATAAATGAAAATGTCAGTCCAACCGCTTCCGGCCTTTAAGATGCCATCCTCGCCAGTGGCAGATTCCACTGTACGGCAGCTGGTAGTTCCAACACAGATCACACGACCGCCATTTTTCTTGGCGTCATTAACCTTTTTCGCCTCTTCCTCTTCTACCACATAAAATTCAGAATGCATATGGTGATCCAGCACATTGTCTACTTTCACCGGACGGAAGGTGCCAAGTCCCACATGGAGAGTCACATGAGCAATGGTCACACCCATATCTTCGATCTCTTTTAACAGTTCTTTGGTAAAATGTAGTCCAGCTGTGGGTGCGGCTGCAGATCCCTCATGTTTTGCGTAAACCGTCTGGTAACGGTTCTTATCCTTTAACTGGTGGGTAATGTATGGAGGCAGCGGCATCTGACCTAACTGGTCTAAGATTTCCTCGAAAATCCCCTCGTAAGAGAACTGGATCAGGCGGTTACCATCCTCTATCACATCAACAACTGTACCTTTTAACAATCCATCGCCAAAGGAAATAACTGTGCCCGGTTTTGCCTTTTTGCCAGGTTTCACCAGAGTCTCCCAGATATCATTTTCCTTTCTCTTTAATAACAGCACCTCGATCTTGGCCTGTGTATCCTCTTTCACGCCAAATAAACGAGCCGGGATTACCTTGGTATCATTGATCACCAGACAATCACCCTTCTTTAAATAAGAAACAATGTCCCGAAAGGTATGGTGCTCGATCTCACCTGTTTTTTTATCCAATACTAACAATCTGGAGGAAGAACGATCCTCCAATGGGTCCTGAGCGATCAGCTCCTGTGGTAAATCAAAATAAAAATCTTTTACATCCATAGTATTTCCAATATTCCTTTCTTATTCCATCCATTCCCAATCGACTTCGTCATGGAAATTTAGACATTTTATTGTTCCTGAGTACCAATACTTACTTCTGAAGAACCATTATGTGTGTATACCTGCTGCAGCACCTCATCCTCAGACACTGCGACAGCCGCCGCCTCTTTTACCTGGTCCTGCAGCTCCTTCACATCGGCTCTTTCACCAACCGCCTTCACATATTCTTTCTCGGTGTCGGAAAGCTCGCTTACCATGCGGTACTGGCCATCTTCCTGTTTTTTCACATACCCCCAGGTCAGCGTCGGCATCAGCTTTGCAGCCTTGCGGTACTGAATCTCAAAATATGGAAAAATCACATAGCTGTCCGCTTCCGCTCCTTCTATATAATAACAGGAAATATTCTTGTACGCCTTGATGCTGGCTTTTACCAGCTCCATCTTCTCGCGCTCCGCGGCAATCTGATCTTCGCTCAGATCTGTCACACCAAATAACAGCTGCAGTGCCTCCGGGTCACAGTCAGTCTTTGCCTGGCAGTAAGACTGGACAAGTGCTGTTAACTCTGGCATCTCATCCTGCTTCAAGGTGTATTTTGAAGAATCTGCTGCACTGCTCTCATCAACAGCCGGATCGCCTTCGTTTAACCCCACCGGCTGACCTGTCTCCGCCGTCATCGCCGCAGCTTCCGTCTGCCCTGCATCCTTCTTCTTATCAGAATGAAGGATCACCACAACCAATATCAATACAACCACCGGGATCACCGCAAAATATAAATAGCGGCGGATTCCATCGTCTGGCAATGTTCCCTTTGTTCTTTTTCTCTTCTTGTCCATCCTTTCTGCCTCCTGAACAGTTACAATCGTCTTCATTTCTTCCACACAAACAGTATGCGGAAAGTCCCGAATCATTACAGTCCAACCTTTATTCTAACAAACTCCCATTTAAAAAGCAATGAACAGACTGTGAAAAAATCATTCCGCAGACAAAGAATTTTCATTTTTTGCTTGCAACATACAGCAAATTGTAGTATCATGTATATAATGCGTCTGTAGCTCAGTGGATAGAGCAGTGGCCTCCGGAGCCGCGTGCGTAGGTTCGATTCCTATCAGACGCATTTTCTATTTTTTAGATTTTCGATCATCTTTTATTATCTTTGTTATTTTTTACTCCCAGGTGAATTCGTCTAAGTTAATTTATTTTCATGTTATCCCACTGTCTTTTGCTTGCCTCTATCACCGTATGGAACTGTTTTTCAGTTTACATAAATTTATCTTAGGAGGTACCTTATGGTATACGAAGTGTTTCAAACAGCTGTTTCTGAGGAATTGAAAAACCGGCTTGGCGATGATTATGAGATCGCGATCCACAAAATCCCCAAAAACAACGGCACCTTATTGGACGGTTTGACGATCTTCCATCTGAACGAGATCGCCACTCCAACGTTTTATCTGCAAAGCTACTATGAAGCTTATGAACAGGGACGGGATCTGGAATCCATCATTCAGGAGATCCTAGTGGTCTATGAGGATCACAAGGATCAGGCGCCTTTTGATCTGAAGCGTTTCTCTGATTTTTCCCAGATGCGGGAGCGGGTGGCGATGAAGCTGATCCATACCAAATCCAATGAAACATTATTAAAAGAAATTCCATCTATTCCATTTCATGATCTTTCAATCGTGTTCTACCTGTTCCTGGATAAAGACGAGCATGGGCAGATGACCGTGCTGATCCGCAATGATCATCTGCCCATCTGGAATACGGATACCTCTGAACTTTACAAACTGGCCATCGACAACACTCCAAGACTCTATCCGCCCTGTATCCGCTCCATGGCCAGCCTGATCAATGATATGCTTTTTGTCAACGGCACACTGATTCAGCCTTCGTTTGCCGCAGCTTCCCAAAATGCCCTGGACCTCACAGACAGTCCTATTCCCCTTTCTATTTTGACCAATACCAGCGGGATCTTTGGTGCCAGTGCCATGCTCTATCCCGGAGTACTAAAGGAATTCTCCAAGAAAATCGGTCATGATCTGATCATTCTGCCCTCCAGTGTCCATGAAGTTCTGCTTCTCCCTTATGATCCCACCTATTCTTTTCAGGAAATGGCTGACATGGTAACAGATGTCAATGAAAAATGTGTTCCTGTCGAAGAACAATTATCCAATCAGGTTTACTATTATTCCAGCACACAGGATTCCATCTTTCTGGGCGGAGATCCTGCATCCAGGATCCTATCCTGATTTTCTATCTTTTGGAATTTTATTCCATATCCAGAAGCATCTTTTTCACTTCCAGCATCCGGTCACGTAGCTGCGCTGCCTCCTCGAAGTTTAACTCCGCTGCTGCTTTGTGCATCTTTTTCTGAAGTTCCTTCTGAAGTTTGTTTAATTCCTTCACATCCATGGACTCCAGATCTTTTTCCATATCTTTGGATTTTTCCTCTGCCGCCTTGGAAATGGCGATCAGGTCACGAACCGCTTTCTTAATGGTAGTCGGAGTAATGCCATGTTCCTCGTTATACTTCTGTTGGATCTTTCTTCTTCGTTCCGTCTCTTCAATGGCGTGTTTCATGGAATCCGTCATGTTATCAGCGTACATGATCACATGGCCTTCGGCATTACGGGCAGCACGGCCAATGGTCTGGATCAGGGATGTCTCTGATCGCAGGAAGCCCTCCTTGTCCGCATCCAGGATCGCCACCAGGGAAATCTCCGGAATATCCAGTCCCTCCCGCAGAAGATTGATTCCCACCAGTACATCAAAGACATTCAGACGCATATCCCGGATGATCTCCGCCCGCTCCAGAGTGTCGATATCCGAATGCAGGTATTTCACACGGATTCCCACCTCCCGCATATAGTCCGTCAGATCCTCAGCCATCCTCTTGGTCAGAGTCGTCACCAGGATCTTATTACCCCTGGCTACCTCTTTGTTCACCTCTCCGATCAAATCATCAATCTGTCCTTCTACCGGACGGACAAAAATCTCCGGATCTAACAGACCTGTCGGCCGGATGATCTGCTCCGTTCGGAGTAATTCGTGCTCCTGCTCATAGACTGACGGCGTTGCTGACACAAACAACATCTGGTCGATCTTACTCTCAAATTCCTCAAAATTTAACGGACGGTTATCAAGGGCAGACGGCAGACGAAATCCATAGTCTACCAGAGTCTGCTTTCTGGAACGGTCCCCTGCATACATACCCCGCACCTGCGGAAGAGTGATGTGGGACTCGTCGATGATGATGAGAAAATCGTCCGGGAAATAGTCGATCAGCGTATATGGCGGCTCTCCTGGCTTTGATCCGGTCAGATGGCGGGAGTAATTCTCGATACCGGAACAAAATCCCGTTTCCCGCATCATTTCCACATCAAAATTCGTCCGCTCGGAGATCCGCTGGGCCTCCAGAAGCTTGTCCTCGCTCTTAAAATATTTCACCCGCTCTTCCAGCTCGATCAGGATATTTTTCGCCGCTTCTTCCATCTTCTCCTTGGGCACAACATAATGAGATGCCGGGAAAATAGCCACGTGGCCAAGCTGCGCCCGCACCTCTCCTGTCACAGAATCGATTTCCTGGATCCGGTCCACCTCATCACCGAAAAACTCGATCCGGAACGCTTCATTACCCGAATACGCCGGATACACTTCCAGCACGTCCCCACGGACGCGGAAAGTTCCCCGCTTAAAGTCCATGTCGTTGCGGTCGTACTGGATATCGATCAATTTGTGGATCACCTCATCCCGGTCCTTGATCATACCAGGCCGCAGGGAGATCACCATCTCCTGGTAATCGATCGGGCTTCCTAAACCGTAGATACAGGATACCGAGGACACGATGATCACATCCTTCCGTTCGGAAAGGGCTGCTGTGGCAGAATGGCGCAGCTTGTCGATCTCGTCATTGATCGCAGAATCCTTCTCAATATAGGTATCCGTCGATGGCACATACGCCTCCGGCTGATAGTAATCGTAATAGGAGACAAAATATTCCACGGCATTTTCCGGGAAAAATTCCTTCATTTCCCCGTAAAGCTGCCCCGCCAGTGTCTTGTTGTGGGCAATGATCAGCGTCGGCTTATTCAATGCCTGGATCACATTGGCCATGGTAAAGGTCTTACCGGAACCGGTAACACCCAGCAATGTCTCAAACTGATTGCCCTGCCGGAAGCCTTCCACCAGCTCCGCAATGGCCTGCGGCTGGTCTCCGGTAGGCTGATATTCGGAATGTAATTTGAATTGTGAGGGTTCGTTCGATGGATTCATGATGCCTCTCCGTGCAAATATGTTACTGGAATAACACAGTTCGTGAACGTATTCGGTTCTAAAATCATACAGACATGATCCTGTTCCCGGATACGTTCACGGCTGAACTGTTATCTATTTTTTCACGTTACGCACAGATTATAGCAGAATTTTTTTGAAAAGTACAGATGAATTCGAAAATATGTTCGGTTTGCTGTTTCCTCTCCACATCACAGCGCACAGACGTTTTCCGGCTTTCCGTCCAAATAAGCGTACACGTTGGAAAACTCAATCTTCGCTCTGCGTACCATGGCTTCCTCCGACAGGAATGCCACGTGTGGTGTCAACAATGTATTTTTCGCATGAAGCAACGGTTCCTCTGCGGGAATGGGCGGCTCACAGTCAAATACATCCACCGCAGCTCCTGCGATCCGTCCTTCGTTCAAAGCCTGTGCCAGTGCCTTGCTGTCTACGATAGGGCCTCTTGCACAGTTGATAAAAATGGCTGATTTCTTCATCAGTGCGATCTTCTCCGCACTGATCATTCCTCTGGTCTCCTTGTTGTTCGGCGTATGCAGGGAAATAATATCACACTCTCTCAACATCAGGATCCGCACACATGACTGCGGAAAGTAATGCTTTGGTGTAGAAATGTCTTGGATTGGTGTAGATTTCTTCGCTGTCCGCTATCTCTACAATGGAGCCAAGATACATAACCGCTACCCGGTCACACATATACCGCACAACACTAAGGTCATGAGAGATGAACATCATGGTCAGTCCCAATTCTTCCTTCAGTCTGCACAGAAGGTTGATGATCTGTGACTGGATCGACACATCCAATGCCGATATCGGTTCGTCGCAGATGAGAAGTTCCGGTTCGATGGCAAGTGCTCTGGCAATACAGATCCTCTGTCTCTGGCCTCCGGAAAATTCATGGGGATATCGATTCATCATTTCCTCCGGAAGTCCTACCATGCGGAACAGCTCTGCCGTACGCTCCTTTTCTTTTCCGGGACATATTCTGTGTTCCTTTAAACCCCGCATGATTGCTTTTCCTGCGGTATGTCTGGGATTCAGGGAAGAATACGGATCCTGAAATACGACCTGCACCTTTTTGCAATATTCTTTTCTTTCTTTGTGCGTCAGCCGGTGTTTCCTGTAATCAGCTCCTGCCACCCATTTTCCATCGTAAAGGATCTCTCCATTAGTGGGCTGGTTGATCTTGAGGATTTCTTTTCCCAGAGTGGATTTTCCACATCCGGATTCTCCTACAATGCCTAACGCTTCTCCGGCATAGATGTCTAAATTAATGCCGTTTAATGAATGTACTGTTTTTCCGCTTCCAATATCAAAATATTGTCGAAGATCTTTGATCTGTACCAGTGCTTGTCTTTTCTCCATAGCTTTATTCCTCATCCCACAGTAAATGGCAGCTTGCTTTATGCTGTCCTTCGATCACTTTCTCCTTCGGCTGCTCATTTCTGCACTTCTCCGTACAATAGCTGCATCTGTCTGCAAAAGCACATCCCTTTGGAGGATTCAACAGGCTGGGAGGCATTCCCTCGATACATACCAGCTTCTCTCCCTTGGTCTGGTCTGTTGTAGGTTTTGCTGCCAACAGCGCTTTTGTATACGGGTGCATCGGCATCTTCATCACCTGTCTGCAGGTGCCGGTCTCCACGATCTTGCCCGCATACATTACAGCTACTTTATCTGCCATATTGGCAACGACTCCAAGGTCATGCGTGATCAGCAGAACGGAAATTCCTTTTTCCTGCTGGATCTGCTTGATCAGCTCCAGGATCTGTGCCTGGATCGTTACATCCAGAGCAGTTGTCGGTTCATCTGCAATCAAAAGCTGTGGATCACAGGCAAGTCCCATAGCGATCATAACTCTCTGCCGCATTCCTCCGGAAAACTCATGTGGATATTGGAGCATTCTTTCTTCCGGTCCCGGGACACCGACTTTTTCCAGCATCGATATTGCCCTTTGTCTGGCCTCCTGTTCACTTACTGTTTCGTGAACTCTTACCGCTTCCTCGATCTGCTTTCCGATCCTCTGCGTAGGATTCAGGCTTGTCATAGGATCCTGGAAGATCATGCTGATCTCTCTTCCCCTGATACTTTTCATCTCATGCTTGTTCATGGGAACAATGTCTTTCCCGTTGAGAAGGATTTCACCGTTTTTAATCATTGTCGGTGGTGAAGGATTCAGCTTCATCAATGTCTGTGCTGTCACACTTTTTCCGCATCCGGACTCTCCCACGATACAGAACACTTCACCTTTTTCTATGGAAAAACTGACATCTCTTACTGCCTGTACCTCTCCTCTGTATGTTTTGATGGAGACCTGTAAATTTTTAACTTCCAGTAATTTATTATCCATAGCCGGGTTCCTCCCACAAAAAAACAAATAAAAAAAGCATTCGTATCGCTACAAATGCTTCTTTGCATGAATGATAATATTTTTCGTTTATTTCTTGTTGTGGCTTATATTATCACTTAACTTTTTACTTTTCAAGTGCTTTTTGCACAATTTTATATTTTTCTTCCTGTGCATGATGCACATTCTCTACACGATAAAGTGTTCCACATTTTGCTGAAGTTTGTCCGCAGCAATTCTTGCAGCCTCCGCTTTTTCCTTGATCTCGTTGGCTCTTTCTACGATTACCCCCGTCTTATCCGCAATATCCGTAGTTCCCGAAGCCCCTTCGGTAGCTGCCTTGCTGACTTCGTTGATTGCCTCCATGACACCGCTGATAGATGCCAGCAGTTCTTCGGAGGAGGCAGAGAAATCCGTTACCAGTCCATCGATCTGACCGGCATCATTACTGTAAGAATCCGCCATACCGGAAAATGCTGCAAAGCTGTCCACCACATCTGTTCCGACAAATCCCAACAGCTTCTGTGTTCCTTCTGCCAGATTGTTTACAGCATCCATCACATTGTTGGTCACATCCTGGATATGAGAGACGGCTGCCTTGGACTGTTCTGCCAGCACACGAATTTCCTCCGCCACCACAGCAAATCCTTTTCCGGCTTCTCCCGCACGTGCTGCCTCAATGGATGCATTCAGTGCCAACAGATTCGTCTGTCCCGTGATCTGCATAATAGATTCTGCCAGAACTCCAATCTGGTTGACTACTTTAATTTCCTCCAGTGCCCTGGTCAGTCCTTCGTTGATCTCTTCATGAATGGCTTTGGTACGCTGATCATTTTGTGTAATATCCTTCTTGATTCCTACCGCACGCTCACGGATCGCATCTGCTTCGGTGGCACCATCCTGAGAACGTGTCGCAATATTCTTCGCTGCACTCTCAATCTCATGAGACATAGCATTGATCTCTTCAGAAGATGCCGCTGTCTCTTCCATTCCGGCTGCCAGTTCCTCTGTGGTAGCGGACACATCCTCGATCTGTTCATCCAGAGCCTGAATACTGTTATCAATATTCTGTACCATATTGTTGATCTCTGCAGCCTGCTCTTTGACTTCACCGATCAGTCCACTCATCTCTGTCCTCATAGACTCCAGAGAGACTGCCAGCCGTCCGAAATCATCACGGCGTTTTAAAAGCTTATCTCCCATAGATTTTGAGAAATCTCCCTGTTCCATCACGCCGATGGATGCCACACATTTTTTGAGCGGCTGGACGATGCTGATAATAATGAAAACCAGAAGGACGATCACGATTGCACCTTCTATAAGTATCGATGCAATGAACATCGTCAGTCTTCCTGTCACATAACCGGAAAATTCATCACCTACCGTGACAATCTTATCATCAATATAGTCGGTGTAATTTCCTGTGCCGATGACCCACTGGAACGGTTCAAACGCTTTGCTGTAGGAACGTTTGGGAGAGGATTCCGTCTCTCCTTCCTTTGGGAACACATAATCTACATAACCACCATCCGGCTCCTGTCCCATGCGGATGATTTCCTTTACCATCTGGTACCCGTTAGCATCCTTGGTCTCCATACGGTTTGTACCTTCTGTTGCACTTCCCAGCAGTACCACATTGGTTCCGTCATACTGATCCACCCAGAAATATCCCGAATCTCCGTAGCGAAGCTGGCGGATTTCATCCGCCGCAAGTTTCCTGGCCTCTGCTTCGGTATAGACACCAGCCTGATACTGATCATAAATGGTCTGGCAGAGCGAGATCACATTATCTACCTGCTGCTTGATCTGTTCATCGTAGGCTTCCCGCTCATCAGTCTCCATGGTATCTAATGCTTTGGACTGCAATTCTTTCATGCTTTGTGCTGAAAAGATAGTACACAACAACAGTGCAGCCATCGTTGCCAGTATTACTATGATCATTTTCGTCTGTACTTTTATATTGTTCATAAGATTCTCCTTTTCTGTTTGTCCGTTTTTGCAAATCTCCTACCTTAATTTTATGTTTATCTTATCATATTTTACAATTCTCTTCAACCTTATGTGGATTTTTTGTGCATTATTGCCAACTTTTATTCACAATCAGGGGAATTTCACCATGAATATCTGAGATATTTCCGGACAACAAAAAACCTCAGTAGATTTCTCTACTGAGGTTTCTATTCGCAGGTCAACCCCTGCTTCGCAGGGCTACAAG
>ERZ827452.1011-NODE-1011-length-31281-cov-7.690258_pt1 | contig 31281 bp, 21 predicted proteins | sample MGYA00519866_ERZ827452 | MGnify/ENA primary metagenome ERZ827452 (study PRJEB31778, sample SAMEA3449307) | human gut metagenome | biome: human gut; feature: human-associated habitat; material: faeces | place: United Kingdom | collected 2010/2012 ... | reverse complement strand
ATTTGAACTCGGGACCCCTTCATTACGAGTGAAGTGCTCTACCGCTGAGCTATTTATATAAATTATTGATAATTAATCGTTTGTCGATTTAGAAATAGCTATTAACGATTTCAATGGAGACTCAATGGAGAGTGATTCTATCTGCTACGGGTTAATAAATTGTGTAATAAATCTCTAATTGTAAGTGTGTTAGGCTATCTATTATCCATAGTCTAATGTGTAATATGCTTTCATGATCTTGTAATGTATTAATTAATAATCATTTGAAGTAATTTAATAAATTGACAGGCCCCTTCATCTGGTCAAAAAAGAGAGGACAAACCTTGCAAAAGGGGTATATTTAAGACCCCTTTGCAAAGTATGTCCTCGTTGTCTGTCGAGAAAATCGCGCTGGAAAATTTTCCCTGCCCTCGCTCTCTCCTTTTAAGAATTGTTGTGTCGCTTTTGTTTCTGTGGAAACAGCAAGGACAAACATTGTCAATCGGTCTATATTAAGACCTCTTGTCAAAGTCTGTCCTTTTGGTTCTATATGAACTGCTCCAAATACTTCTCGTTGAAACCCGTCAGCGGGAAACGGAACTCTTTCTGTTTACCCTCTACCGATGTATAGCCGAATACGGCCGTGTCGCTCTTGATATGGGCTTCGAAAAGATTGAGCTTGCAGCTGGACTTGGGTAAATCTACGATGTTGGGCAATACAATGGCGAGATGACCCTCTTCTACGGCCTTTGGATTCAGCAGATAGGAGAATCCTACCATATAACGACCCCGTTTCTGGAAACAGACGGTCATATCTTTCGTGGGGTCGATGTCGAGTTCAAAAATGTAGGTGAACTCCCGTGGTGTAGGGTCATCAGTTCTACGCCCTACAAACAGGCAGATGCCGTAATTATTATCGTAGGATACGCCTTTGGCTATATACGATACTTGCACATCGTCGATCGTCTCCGTGCCTGTTTTTCAATCGATGCTTGGTGTTTTTCTTTTCATTTTAGCTAAAATTTAGATTATGGTTAATAATTTGATTATGATGTAAATATACGAAAAATTCATGAATTATGCAATAAAATATATAAAAAAGACAGACTTGGGTATACGGTATGAAATAAACCGTTCTGTCCAAGTCTGTCCTAATTGTCAGTGTTATTTAAATATATCTTTAATCTTGACTAAATCATCTATTTTAGCTTCTGCATTATCCATATGTTCTTCCACTATTTTTCGTCTATATTTAAAGAACAGTTTATGATTCTTCTGCTTATACCATTTCTTTACACAATATTCAATAGCATAAACGATCATGGAACTTATTACCGATAGAGTACAAATAAAGAACAGGATCGAACAAAGACAGCCGATAAAATTTACAAGACAATACAGATAGCTGTTATCGACATCAAGCCGTGCAACATACACCACGCCGATATAACGAATGACCAAACCAATGGTATTTTGATTGATAGACAGGCTGTCTAAAATCTTTATATCTCCACTTGCCATATTATTTTCGTTTAATCAACCTCTCCCGCCATGCAGAAACACAGCAGGAGAGGATCATTGTTTTTATTCGTCCAATTCAGAAATCGTTGTAAATTCTTTCCAGCCTGTTGCGTTTTTATACGCATCGACACATCCAGCAGGAACTTTCAGAACGGAGTAGGAATTTATACCCGTAAATACATTTCTTCCACAACTCGGTGGTGTCCTCGTCCCGATTTTGAACAATTGGAGTTTGGAATCTTCGTAAAAGGCACGGTACTCAATCCTTGTTACTTGCGTACATGCAGACATATCCACAGTTGTCAATGCCGTACAATTCGAGAAGCCATCAACCGTTTTGAGTTGCGACCCTTTCTCGAACGTTACGGTTTGCAGGGAGGTACAGCCAGAGAAGGCTCCCCTTTCAATCGTCTCCACACTTGCAGGAATCTCGATCGTGGTTAGAGAGGTACAATCACGAAAGGTGTTATATTGAATCATTTTCAATTTTGACCCTTTCTCGAACGTTACGGTTTTCAGAGAGGTGCAATACGAGAAGGCATACCATTCAATCGTCTCGACACTTGCGGGAATCTCGATCGAAGTTAGAGACGTACAATCCGAGAAGGCGCATATTCCAATCGTCTCCACACTTGCAGGTATCTCGATCGAAGTTAGAGACGTACAATCCGAGAAGGCACCATAAAACTGATAATACCCTTCAATCGTTTTGAGCTCCGATCCTTTCTCGAACGTTACGGTTTTCAAGGAGGTACAGCCATTGAAAGCACTATATTTAATCGTCTCCACACTTGCAGGAATTTCGATCGTGGTTAGAGACGTACAGCTCTCGAAGCCATCAATCGTTTTGAGTTGCGACCCTTTCTCGAAAGTCACAGTTTTCAGGGAGGAACAGCCAAAGAAGGCATTATATCCAATCGTCTCCACACTTGCTGGAATTTCAATAGTGGTTAGAGACGTACAACTCTGGAAGACGCCACCCCACCCCGAACTGTTTTCAAACGCTTTGAGTTGCGACCCTTTCTCGAACGTTACGGTTTGCAGGGAGGTACAAAGATTGAAGGTTCCATTACCAATTGTTTTTACCCCAGCGGGGATCGAAATTGAAACCAACGAGGAGCCACAGAAAGCTTGTGTCCCAATTGCAGTTAGCGTGTTGGGAAGGGTGACGCTCTTAATATTGGTACATTTCAAGAACGCCTCCGTTGGCAAAACCGAAAGGTTTACTCTCGAAATATCGAGGTGCTCCAAACTCTGAATATTCCGTAATGTCGTAAAGTCAGATATGCCCAACGTTCCAGATAATTTCAATGACGAGGGTTCCGTCAGCCCCAATTCATTCAGAATCCCAGCAAGCATACCTCCCTTTGGAACATGAATCACATCCTTTGCATCTGAATCGGGGTCGGGCGGAGTGGTTTGTCCAGAATTGGAACCTCCGTTCGGGTCTGTATTTTCATCCGTATTGCTCTCTGTGCAACTGCAACACAAGGCTGCTAACAAGGCAAATAAGAATAGCTTTTTCATAGTGATGAATTTTTAAGTTTTTGTCAATAACTCTAATTTCAGAACAGCCCGCTGCACAGGTCTATTCTGTAATGATGACTGATTAATAGTAGGTCAATATATAATTGGCATTGGGGCCCACTATCTGTGTGGGATAGCCTTCGTCATCGTATTCGTAATATATGTTACTGTTGTCTGCCGAAGCTGGATAATTGGATGGGATGGAGCCTTTGAAATTGGTGGCCAGAAAGCCGACGTGTACAAAGATGCCTAACCCAAATTTCGCATCGAACAAATTAATGTTTAACTTATTCGGTTTATCAGTGTATGTATACGTCGTTGAATTAGAATACGAGTTACGTTGTTCCATCAGATTACCGTTCTCCCAACGATAAGTCCAAAAAAGGGGACTAACAACACTTGTACTCTGTTTTTTGGACACATAACCGTTTTCGTATTCATATCGCCAGTTGGTCTTGCCATTAACATCGAATTCGGTAACATAACCGTTATGATCAAGAATAAATGCAGCGTCATAATAAGATCCGCTGCTGCTGTTATATTTAACGCTGATACGGTCGTCTGTATAGGTATAAGTAAAATCGACATCACCATGGATATAACCACCATGGATGCTAACTTCCGCAAGGCGCTGCTGGTCGTCATAACTGAAATCATAATAGATAGTTTTATCCGCACTTATCTCTTCTATCTGTTTAAGTAGTTTTTGCGATGTCTGGCTCTCTTTGTTATCATCCTCGGAACAGGCCGAAAACAAAATACTCGAAAACATCACTGCGGCAAATAAGAATAGTTTTTTCATAATGAGTTTGAGTTTTAAATTTCTAAATCACACGCCAGTAGTTCATAGCTTTTCGATTTCGTTGATATGGAACACTTCATGTTTAAGATGGTGATCCCCATTAAACCACTTGCATTCAACTTTTTCTGGATGTTCTACACCATCCATTGTTTTGAATGGATACTGAGCGACTGTCATTTCATAGCCACCAGATTTTAGTCTGACAACATCTCCGATCTTAAAATCCATAATTTGTAAGATTTCTTACCGTATCAACTCCTGCTGCGGTGGGTTATGGGTAAAAAGAAAGTGTGGAGTTGTTCGCCTATCCAAATAGAGGTTCTGACAAAACCTTAGCACAAATAAGCAAATCCCCACACTTGGGCAGTATATATCGGGTGATATATAGCTACACAAATGAAGAGTGTCTGTCTTGCTTACTCCCGTGCTAATTTTGAAACTGTCAGATTTCTATTTGAGAGTAAACGCGAAACACTTTCACGTTACTAATATGTCCGCTACCTGTTCGGTAACGACACAAAGATAGAAAATGTTTCTGAAAGACAGAACACTCTATATGGAAATTTGCTGTGCTTTTCTTGTGCAAAGTTCTCTAAAACAAAGTTTCCGTACAATAGCGTGGCTTATGGAATCACAATTTTGATATTCGTAAATTGAGGGAAACTATTGCGAGGTTAAGGGCACATAAGGTCGAAAACGATGTATTACAATTATTCATTGTATCTAATTCTCGACCTTGCGCCAACATAAAAACAGAAATCAGAGGTTGCAAAATCTTCTCGAAATTGCAAAGCCCCTAATCTCTGTAATTTGCATTTTTACTATATCGATATGCAGGCCGAGTTTTACTCTCCTGCAATCTTTTGTATCACGCTATCCATGCAGACTGCCTGTCCGCTTGCTAACCTGCCCCACCAACAGCAACCGTATTCCTCAATGATAACCTCTCCCTCACGTTTCAGACGTTCTGCCAGCCAGCTGTCAATCAACCACCATTCCATAACATCACCCAGGAACGGATAGATATATTCTTCGGGAAGCAGGTGCTTGTTCAGCATTTCATCCACGACTGCGGTTTGATTCGTCAGTACGCAGTTCTCCACCAATCGCTGTGCCGTCATTGGATTCCCTGTTGTGCGGCTATGTTACGAAGCCATTGATTAGCAAAGGTTGTGTGGCTGGCCTGTAAGCGCGGGTTCAACGCTATTCCATCTTCCGACCATCTGACGCTGTTTTCCTCGATACCGCAATAGTCGTTGCGATAGTAGTACGGAATGAATTGCCGAGTTTCATTGTGCAGGGCAAAGAGCATTTCGGGGTCGCGCATGGCATCGCCGTTCTGCTGTCCGTAATGAGCCAGCGAAAAGAAGTCGTACTTGTCGATACGGCCGATTAGTTCGATATGGACGGGCATATAAGTACCGTCCGAGTTGTCGATTTTGGTTGTCTGTAAAGCTAACATTTTGCGGAAAATCTCCGCCGCTCTCCTGTCGAGTGTTTTCATATCTGAAAAGGTTTTACATTCGGCAATGGGGAGGGGGCTTTAGTATGGAGTAGGCGTGTGTGCAGGGGATATATTTTACAAAAGAAACAGACATTATGGCCTGTTTCTGATAAACGCCTACGGCGTGTATGTAAAGAAAAAAATTGGAGTGACGCAATTTTCAAGGGGTATATAAATAAGAAATTCCAAAAATATGTCACTCCGCCTCTTTTTTATGAGGCCATTTGCCATTCGCCTTAAGTTCCTCTAATATCTTTCGCATCGTTTCATGGTCGTTATACGCTATATGCCTTAAAGGCTTGGCAGGATACAACGGGTTTTTTCTCTTGGCTTCTTGTATTTGCCGTTCTTTTTCAAGTTCTTTTTTACGTTCTTCTGCTTGTCGGATAGCTTCTCTCTTTTCTCTTTCAAATTTGGCCTGTGCCAATGATGCCCTATCTGCAATACTTTCTAAAAAAGGGATAACACCTTTTATCAAGAAAAAAAACACAGCGAGTGAAACAATCATTTGAACAAAACCTTCAAATTTATCGCCCATTATTTTAGAAAATTAAATTTAAATATTGATTGTAAAATAGTGTAAGTAGTGACGTAATTTTCAAGGGGTATATAAAAGAGAAATTCTAAAATTATGTCACACTCTGAAATTTCTTCGCACCCAGTTTCCAAGTTCGCTTTGTCCCTGTCCGTGCTTCGGTTGCTTCAAAATAGAGCATAATCGAATTGCCTACTCCCCGTCTATCGTATTCGATGGAATAACTGTCAAAAATCGCTTTCATCCTCGAATTTATCTCGGAGGTCTTATAAACAGTATTCGGAGCAAAGGCAGCATAGACTTTATTAATGACACTTTTTTCTTTTGCACGTTTTAAGAATTTTGCCCGTTTTATCTCTGTACGGACATCCGAATCCACAAAATTCAACTCTCGGACTTTCCGTAATCCTATCGTATTATATGCGTCGTAATAAAGGGCATATTCGCGTTGCAACTCTTTTAGAAATTCCATGTCATACGATTTGCTGGACAAGCATATACGGGAGAATATTGAAAATAAGAGCGTAATCCGTTCTGATTTCAATTTGGTCTTATCATCCAATACCTTTCGGTCATTGTCCGTATAGGCCGCATATTCCGCCTTGGAAACGACTTTAAATGCACCGCTGCGGCAATAGGCTTTATGGAGGATTGCAGGATAGCGGTATAGCATTTTCAACCGTTCGTCCAGATAGGCGTTATTATAGCGGAAATAATTGATTTCTCCCTTATCCGTTACAAATCCCAAACGCTTGTATTCCACCCGTTCGATAGCTTGGTCTAAAACACATATTTCACCCTGCGTCGTCAATGTCTTTCTCAAATCGAGCAGTTTGTGAAAACCTGCATGTTCCTCCCGTAAAAACGTTTCCAATTCCGCTTTGTCTTTACATATCATCTTGGAATTGGTATTGGTGATATGGGTGATTTTACCTGTCCCGTTGCGGAATCTGCCCACAATCTGTATGGCTTCCGTTTCTGGGTCGATGAGTGAATAGGGCGTTTGGTTCGGGAGTACCTTATAGACCTGTGTAATCATAATAACCGCAGGCTTATAATCGAGCGTAATATCTACCGCAGAATAGAAACGGCTTGTAAAGAAATTGTATTTGTTCAGTACGGTTTTTCCACTCTTGTCCGTCACGGAATCAAAAGCCTTATATCCCTCTTTATGGAGTTCCCGTTGTGCTTCCGTACTGCAATAGACATTCGTGTAATCTCCTATCTTGAATGAATCAATCAATTCCTTAATACCCTGCACCGAATTATAGAATATACAGATTGGAGTATCTTCCATGTTAAGACTGTTCAATGTCTGTTTTAGCATGACCTCGACATTATTGGTCGGCTTCAACTCCAATTCTTTGCTGTAATCGTATGTCGGTCTTATCTTGATAATTTTAAATTCCTGTTCTTCAAAGCGCGGATCATCAATGACAATCGGAGTTGCCGATACCATCGCTTTATTGGCGAACTTAAAGAAATCATCAATCGGCAAGGTTATATGCTGTCGATAATCCACCTCGGCGACTATCTTTTCACATTCATCGAACAGCAGGAAATAGTCTTGCAGATAAGGGATACGCAACTGTTTGAGTGCATTTATCACTTTCGGATAACTGTCGGGAGTGGTCATTAGCTTTACAGGGCCTGTCTGTTCTGAAATCCGCTGCTTGACCATTGCCGCCGACATCGTTTCGCCGTACACACCGATAATATTCGGATGCTGTTGTTCCTTGCCGATTATGACGGGCACATTCGGTTCAATAATAATCGAGTTGCGTTTGGAATGAATCTCCAGCCATGTAGCACCGACACCGCAGATAGTCTTGTCGATAATCGTATTGGTGGGTATCTCTTTAAATACCGCGTCCAAATGCTGACCTGCGGCAATATCCCGTTCTTCTATCGGCAATTTATTGTTTTGCAGGTCGGGAATGGCGGTCGCTACAAATGAATAGACATAGGGAGTAGTGGACGCCAGCGTTGCCAATAAATCCGCTTGTGTCAATGGGAAGAATCCATAGTCGATGCTCCCGAACGGATATTTGGCCATTACATGCGTTCCCTTTATTCCATCTTGTTCTTCATTCCGAAAAATAGCCGCATCCCGTTCCAACTCCCGCTTTATATGCTTGTAAAAGTAATCCGAATCGGGATTGGGTTTCGGAATCTCCAATGGTTTAAGGTAGGTCGGGAAGCCTTCGTTATGCCCTGTAAACAGATAGCACAATAAGAATTTCTCGAACTCGGGTGTAAGCCAAACAGAAATAGCAGATGGCAGGTCTTCAACAGCTATCTTTATATAAAATCTGGGAATACCGCGTTCAAGTTGGAGTTGCCCGTTAATTTGCACTCCATCCCGCACCATCTTATGGAAGATATGGCAGTGTCGGGCATTATCCGAGAATTTTAACTCCCAAAGTTCCTGTTCTCTTACATTATAACCAATGATGGGTGGAAGGTTATCCATATCAATTTTCATAGGAATCAAAGGAGCTTGTTTAGTTTCTCATCGAATTCTGCCGTCGTATAGGGGAATGTACCGTAATTGATTCGCCCATACCGATATACAGCCTTATATTCTTGGCTGACGGTATTATATCGACCGACGTTCCTGTCCCTGTCACTTTTGAATAAACGCAGGATATAGGCTTCATCGACATTCTTGTCTATGTTGTTGATTTTTGGATAGTAAGAACGTTTATTGCCACACATCAGGTAAGTTATAACAAAGTCCACAATGTCGGAGTTCAGATACAACCGACGCTTGACATTGTTTACATCTTCAAATTCATAATAGGCCATGCCCGATTTTACACGGCAGGCCAAATCCAAGTATTGTGCTTTCTCCATCAGTAAAAAAAGCATATTGGATGCTGTTTCGTTGTCGATGCTTAATAAAGCAGATACAGGAACGGCTTTCAGTTCTCCGAACTGTGCGTTCTCGGCATCCATCATTTCTTCATACTCGGCTTCGCTTACATAATTGTTCATAGTAGGTATAGGTTTATTGGTTAGTCCTTTAAAGATAGCAAAAAAATAAGAGATTGTCCGTTTCCAGACAATCTCTTTTGGGTAGTGACGCATTTTTTTAGGGGTATATAAAACAAATTTTCCAAAAATATGTCACCTGTCATAGCAAGTTCTGCATAGCTGCGTCGATTTGAGAGTTCTCGAAACTGTCCAAGTAAATCTGTGTAACCTTTTCAGAACTATGCCCCAACGATTCACAAATTATTGACGTGCTGACGCCCTCACGCTTCAATACGGTGGCGAAGCTATGCCGCGAAACATAGGTTGTTAAGTCGATAGGTATTTCCAACTCTTTTCCTACCTCCTTTAACCGTTCGTTCACTTTGGAAATGACTTTGTGAACTCGATTGCGTTGCTGTTGCTCGGTCTTATGAAACGCTGAAAGAATGGGAAACAAAAAGAGCGCACCATCTTGTCGGTAACGCTCTATAATCTCCTGTGCTTTGGGCTGTAAAGGTAGCCTTATCAATTTATGCGTTTTTCGTCGGGTGTAGATTAGCCGCCCGTCCACAATATTATCGGTTTTAAGATAGGCTATATCCACGAAATTAATCCCACCCATAAAGTAGCCGAACGCGAACAAATCGACTGCAAATTGCTTATAGAAATCATTACTGCGGTATTCTATAATCCGCATGATGTCTGCCTTACTTATGGCTCGCTTTGCCGTCGCTTGGTGCAGTTTGGAAACCTTGTAGGATTTGAACGGGTAATAATCCGCTTTCACACACTTTTCCTCAATGGCTACATTATAAACAGCCCGCAGGGTGCGGAATCGACGGCCTATTGTGTTTTCTGAAAAGCCCTGTCCCCGTAACCATGTTTCATAGCGTTTCAACCAAACTGTGTCGATGTCTGAAAAGTAGATATTCAGATGCCCGTTGAATTTCAGCAATGAATTGTAGACCTCTCTGTGCGATAACGCATAGCCCGTTCGCCCCGTTTGCTTCAAATTCTCGATTTGGGATTGGAACACCTCACCAACGGTGCGTTTTGTAGTCTTATCTGAAACTCTTTCATGTAACGATGTTGCGGTAAACTCTTTTTTCTCGGCCTGCAATTCAATCATCTTGGCACGATAGGCTTCTATCTTATCTGCAATAAGGCGTTCGATATGCAGACGATTGGGACAATTCCTACGCGGTCTGTTCTTCTCGAAATCCCACAAGGCAGGATTTACAGAAACACCGATGCTGGAATATTTCAGTTTTCGGTCTTTCGTGATTCGTAACATAAGCGGTGATTCATTGTTTGCCAATACTTTGGACTTGTAGCAAACGACTTCGATTGTGGCACTCATGGTTTAAACAACGGTTTAAACAACCTGCTCAAACCACCGTAAAACCGCTACGGAAAAGACAAAAAGAAAACCACCTACATTGCTGTAAGTGGTTGATTTTCTTTGTGGTACCAGCGGGAATCGAACCAGCGACACAAGGATTTTCAGTCCTTTGCTCTACCAACTGAGCTATGGCACCATCCGTAGAGTTATGAAACTCTGTTACAAATGATTACGAAACTTCGTCTTTCTTCTGACACCCGACCTTTTCAGTTCGGTTTACAACGTGGTTTATACACATTGTCTGCCAAAGAACGATTCCCGTTTCGGTTTCATTGCGTGTGCAAAGGTAAGCATTTTTCTCGAACTTGCAAAAGTTTACCTGAAAATTTACAACTTTTTGCCCTTTGACTGCCATACGGACGCGATTACAGCCATTTTATTGTTGCCGATCACGCGTTTTTTATTCCGCTGCTTTCATGACAATGGGGCAGATAACTGTCCTCCGTTGTCCCTCTGTTCGAACGGCGGTGCGATTTCGCGGGGAATAAGCCCGGCTGTCCCGTGCCGCGATCCTTGCCGACCGATGTCGCCCGGACGGCGAAATGCAGGAAAGCCGACCGGACTGGTCTGTCCCGAGCCGGCTTTCGGAAAACACCGGGCAAAATACCTCCCGGATGGTTAAATTTCCTCCTTGCAGTTCGTTGCTTGCTTCACGAGCTCCTGCAGCCCGGCCTCGTATTCCGCAACGGTTTCGCGGACGATCTGTCCCGCCGTCGGCAGCTCGCGGATCAGCGAGGCTGCCTGCCCGATTTCCAGTTCGCCGTCCGTCAGGTCGCCTTCGAAGATGCCCCGTTTCGAGCGTCCGCGTCCAAGCAGCTGCTGTAACTCTTCGGCCGTCGCACCCCTGTTCTCCGCCTCCTCGACCGCACGGAAAAAGTCGTTGCGGATCAGGCGTGTCGGACTGAGTTTCTTCAGCGCGAGCATCGTGTCGCCCTCCTGCAGTCCGATACAGAGTTTCTTGAATGCGTCGCTGGCGGAACTCTCCTCCGAAAGCGCGAACCGCGTTCCCATCTGGATGCCCTCGGCTCCCAGCGCGAACGCCGCCAGCATACCGCGCCCGGTGGCGATGCCGCCTGCGGCGATCAGCGGTATCGCCACGGCCTGCCGTACCCGGGGTACGAGCACCATCGTCGTGGTCTCCTCGCGTCCGTTGTGGCCGCCGGCCTCGAAGCCCTCTGCTACCACGGCATCGACCCCTGCCTGCTGGCTTTTCAGGGCGAACTTTGAGCTCGAAATCACGTGCGCCACCTTGCATCCCGCTTCGTGCAGGCGGGCCGTCCATGTTTTCGGGCTGCCCGCCGAGGTAAACACCGCGGGTACGCGTTCCTCCATGATGACGCCCATGATCTCTTCTGCGTAGCGGTACATCAGCGGGACGTTCACGCCGAACGGTTTTTCGGTCGCCGCGCGGCATTTGCGGATATGCTCGCGCAGCAGGTCGGGGGTCATCGAGCCGGAGCCGATCAGCCCCAGTCCGCCTGCTTCGCTCACGGCTGCGGCCAGCCGCCAGCCGCTGCACCAGATCATGCCGCCCGCGACGATGGGGTAGCGTATTCCGAACAGCGAAGTGATTCTGTTTTCCATGGTTTCAGGTATTTGTCGTCCTGCAAAAATAGGCAAATTATCGGGAGTGCAAACGGCCTGCCACGGGAAATAACGGCCGTATTCCTTGCCCGGGGCTGAAAATTTTGCCACCTTTGTCCCGTATTTTACGAATAACCGTTCACAGCCATGTTATATACGGAAGATACCCGGATCGCGGCGCTGGCCGTGCATATCGTCGGGAACAAGGCCAAGGACGAGCCCCTGCTCGTCGCCCCTGCATTGTCCGGTCAGGTCGGCGACACCGGCCTGATGCAGACCCTGACCGCCTATTTCGCCGGAGGTTTCAAATCCGAGGAGTACTACAACCTCCACCACGAAACCGACCTGGCCTGCAACGAAGTCTACAATTTCGTCTGTAAGGTGTTCGACGACCGGGAGACGTTCTACGACAACTCCGTGGGCCTTGCCCGGCACCTTTACGAGACGGGCACACACCCGCAGATCAAGGGCGGCGAATTTTACGTCGTCTATTTCACCGGCTGCCGTTTCGGGGGCGAGGCGGTCGATGCCGTCGGGCTTTTCAAGTCCGAGACCCGCGATACGTTCCTCGAGGTCGGGGAGCAGGACGGGCAGCTGCATATCTCCTCCTGCCAGGGAATCAACGTCGACAAACTGGACAAAGGGTGCCTCGTGTTCGATACCGAGCGCGAAGAAGGCTTCGCCGTCTGCGTCGTGGACAACACCAACCGGGCGGAAGCGCGTTACTGGATCGACGATTTCCTGCATGTCCGCCCGCGGCAGGACAACTACCACAACACGCACAACGTCCTGGCCATGTGCAAGAAATACGTGACCGGGCATCTTCCCTCGGAGTTCGACGTGTCGAAGGCCGACCAGGCCGAGATGCTCAACGAGACGATGAAATACTTCCGGGAGCAGGACAATTTTTCGCTCGACGACTTTTCCGAAAAGGTGATCCGCCAGCCCGAGGTCATGGAGAGCTTCTCTCGCTACAAACAGGAGTACGAGCAGGAGCGCGACATCCGCATCGAGGATGAGTTCGCCATTTCCGATTCCGCCGTCAGGAAACAGGCGCGCGCCTATAAGAGCGTCATCAAGCTCGACCGCAATTTCCATATCTATGTCCACGGCAACCGCAACCTGCTGGAGCAGGGCGAGGACGAAAAGGGCAAGTTCTACAAGGTCTATTACCAGGAGGAGGAATAACCTCCTTTTCCGGGCGGAATTGCCGTGCCGGCAAGGCGGACTGCAAGGTGCAGCCCGCTTTTTTTTGTGTATTGTGCCGAATAACCGGATTTTGAATCCCCTTCACAGGGAGCAAATAGTCGCTTATTGTGTATATTGTATATGAAGTGGGGATTCCGAAAGGTACGGCAGGTTGCTGCGTTATCTCGCACGGCCTGTTTTTATGGTTCATTATAACCGGGTGAAGGCCGGGTCATCGTTTGCAGGATATTCCGGGACGATGCGATTATAGTGCATTCGGGCTGAAATCGGCGGATTATCCGTCTCAGGACTTCAGTGGAAGCGGTATCATCCTGCCAACTACTTATTTGTAGTTATAAATCAGGGTATAAATGCGGTAATTTGCACTATGAAAAGGCAGCGACGAAATGACTTTTTTGTCGGGCAGGTTGCTGACAGGCTGGCGAAAGCCAGACGAAGGCATAACCTGACTCAGGAAGTCGTGCGTTTCGATACCGGGCTGAATGTCGGCCGGATAGAAGCCGGATGTTCCGATATCACGCTGTCGACCTTGGCTGACCTTTGTGATTATTATGATATTTCACCTGGGGAGTTGTTTCAGGACATAGTGACGCACTCATCCTGAAGAGGGAACCGGCCATGCGGCCGGTTCCCTCATTTTATGTCCTCATGTCCCGAGGGTTTTCTCGAATGCCAGCCGTTCGCCGCTCCGGTAGCGTACCTTCCCGCAGTAGACGAACCCCAGCCGCCCGAGCATACGCAGCATGTAACGGTTGTCGAAATTGGTGTCGACGCGCATACTGCCCGTGCCGCGCCCGCACGCCATCGCTTCGACGCGCCGCATAAACTCCGTCGCCACCCCGCGGCCTTTCTCACCGTCGGCCACCGCCATGCGGTGCAGTACGACATACTCTCCGTCGGTGAGCCATGCCCCTTCGATGGCGTCGTAAGCGGGTTCCCCGTCGAAAACCACGGCACCGTAGGCGATGACGTTGCCCTGTGCCGCGGCCGCTTTTGCAGGCTCTGTTTCTCCTCGTCCTCCCGCTTCTCCCGCTTTTTCCGCCTCTTCCGCCTCTTCCGCCGCCGCTGCCGTTTCGTCAGCGCCGGATACTCCTGTTTTGCCGGCCGCCTCCGTGCCCGTTGTTTTCCCCGCGGCAGCCGTTACAGCCCGGAACCCCGCAGCCCCCGTGCCGTCGGTTCCCCGTGCATCCGTGCTCTTTTCCGCCTCCGGTTTCTCGAAGACCCATCCGTAGCCGCAAGCGATGTCGTGTCCGATATCGGCCGCTGCCGGATAGCCGTCCTGCCATTGCAGGCTTCCCAGTGCCCGCATCTGCGCCTGCGCCTGCCGGATGATCTCCATGATGCGCGCCGCGTCGGCGGGGCGGGCGCGCCGGAACACTAATTTTTCGTCCATACGGCAAATATAGGATAAAATGCCGTGATACGCTACTGCCCGGGGGATATCTGCGCGGCGGAATTTCCGCCGTACGGCTTTTTTATCCCTCCTTCCGCCCGGGCGGGATGCCTTCCGCAGCCTTTTTTACCATGCCCCGTGCGAATCCGGCAAAAAAATCCGGGATAAAATCGTACATAATAGGCAAAAATCGTAACTCCAGACCCCTGGTTGTGCCCTGCGGACTTTTATCCCGATGCCCCGTCCTAAATTCGTTTTCAGCGGGACAGCCCTTCTGCGGGGCCTCCCCCGGGATACCCACCGAACCTATTTTTTAACCTTAAAATTAGTGTGTATGAGTTTTTCTACTAACCGTTTTTCCCGGAAAGCACTATTACTTGTGACAGCCGTGTTCTCTGCGTCGTTGCTGTGGGCGCAGGCCACCGGCATCTCCGGACGTGTGCTCGATGAGACCGGTGCGCCGGTCATCGGTGCGACGGTCATGGTCAAAGGCACCACGATCGCCACGGCGACCAATGTCGACGGCACCTTCAACCTGAAGAATACGGGCCGCAACGTCACGCTCGTGGTATCGTATGTCGGCTACGAGGCGCAGCAGGTGGCGTCGAAGGGTGCCGGGTCGGTGACGATCACGCTCAAGCCCGAGGCCATCGGCATGGAGAGCGTCGAAATCGTCTCCGTGGGCTACGGTACCCAGAAACGCGAATCGGTCGTGGGGGCCATCTCCACGATCCGGCCCGAGGAGCTGCGCGTCCCCGTGCGGTCGCTGAGCCAGACGCTGGCCGGTAACCTGGCGGGCGTCGTCGCACTGCAAACCTCGGGCGAGCCGGGCAAAGACGACGCCCAGTTCTGGATCCGCGGTATCGCCACCTTTACGGGCAGCCCCGATCCGCTGATCCTGGTCGACGGCATCGAGCGTCCGCTCAACGATGTCGACCCGCTGGAGATCGAGTCGTTCAGCGTCCTGAAAGACGCCAGCGCCACGGCCGTATACGGCGTACGCGGTGCCAACGGCGTTATCCTTGTCAACACGCGCCGCGGTTTCGACGGCCCGGCCCGGATCGACCTGCGTTACGAGCAGGGCTTCTCGTTCGCCAGCAAACGCCTGTCGTTCGTCGACGCCGCTACCCGCTCCGAAATGTTCAACGAGGCGGTGGATGCCGTGAATGCCTCGGCGGCACTGAAATACGGCGCCGACGAGATCAAGGCCATGCGCATGCAGACCGACCCCGAGGTCTATCCCGATGTCGACTGGCAGAAGCTCCTTATGAAAAAGGTGTCTCTTTCCGAGAAGGTGAGCGCCAACATCTCGGGCGGCGGCAAGTTCGCCCGCTACTTCACGGCCCTCTCCTTCTACAACCAAGAGGGGCAGTATGCTGTCAAACCCGGCGAATATTCATGGGTGAGCGACAAGATCGGCCGTTACGGCGAGAATGTCAACTACAAGCGCTATAACTTCCGCTCCAACGTCGACATGGACATCACCAAGACCACGGTGGTGAACCTCGGCGTGCAGGGCAACGTGACCGAGAACATGGAGCCCGTCGAGGGGTCTGCAGCCATCTACCGCGACATCATCAACGCGGCGCCGAACGCTTTCCCCGTCCGCTTCAAGGACGGCGAGCTGGCCGGCCGCGACGGCCTGAACAACCCCTATAACATGCTCACGCAGCGCGGTTGGAAGAAGACCACCGGCAATACGCTTCGCGCCAACCTGACGATCAATCAGGATTTCTCGTTCATCACCCCGGGTCTTTCGGCCAAGGTGAGCTACGCCTACGACGCCGTGAATTATTCGGTGGAGGAGCGTGCGCGCAACATCAACTTCTTTGAGGCCACGGGACGCGATCAGGACGGCGAACTGATCCGCACCGAGTGGCAGGCCGACCAGAAACAGGAGTACCTGAATTACAAACAGTCCGGCAACGGTTCCCGTACGCAGTACGTCGAGGCGGCGATCAATTACAGCCGGACGTTCGGCGAAAAGCACGAGGTCGGCGGCCTGCTGCTCGGCTTCGCCAAGGATTACCGGTTGCAGGAGGCTACGAGCGATTACCTCAAGTCGCTGCCCAACCGTTCGCTCGGCCTTGCCGGCCGTCTTACCTATGCCTACGACAAGCGTTACCTGATCGAGGCCAACATCGGTTTCAACGGTTCGGAGAACTTCGCCAAGGGCAAGCGCATGGGCGTATTCCCCGCCGTGGCTATCGGCTGGGTGGCCTCCGAGGAGAGCTTCCTGCGCAACAGCGAGGTGCTGACGTGGTTCAAGATCCGTGCGTCGGTCGGGCAGGTCGGCAACGACCAGATCCCCAGTACGCGTTTCATCTACCTGGCTACGATCAACAGCGGCGCCAACGGTTACGGCAACCTCGGCGTCAACTTCGACCAAGGGGCCGGCGGTATCGGCGAAGGTCGCATGGCCAACCAGGACGTGACGTGGGAGGTGTCGACCAAATACAACGTCGGTATCGAAACCGGGTTTTTCAACGAGTTGAAAATCAATGCCGACTTCTTCTACGAGCGGCGTGAAAACATCTTCCTCGCACCCCAGTTCTCGGAGATTTCGGGGCTTCCCAAGGATTATACCAACTACGCCAACATGGGTCTGATGGAGAACCGCGGCTTCGAGGTTTCGGCCGAATACGTCAAGCGTTTCAGCAAAGACCTCACCGTCTCCGTTCGCGGAAACTTCACCTTTGCCCGCAACAAGGTGATCGACGACGGCAAGTACTATGCCTATCCGTGGCAGGATCAGCGCGGCGTGCGTTACGGACTGACCATGGGCTACCGTGCCATGCACCTCTTCTCGCAGGAGGAGCTGGACAACATGCCCGACTACTATACGCAGTTCGGCCTGGACAAGCAGCAGCTGCGTGCCGGCGACATCCGCTACGAAGACCTCAACGACGACGGCAAGATCACCGAGGCCGACATGACGTGGATCGGTAACCCCGCGATGCCGGAGATCGTCTACGGTTTCGGAGCGTCGCTCAACTACAAGGGCTTTGACTTCTCGTTCCTCTTCCAGGGCGGCGCCAACCGTTCCTCCTACCTGAGCGGCGGCTGGTATTTCTACCCGTTCCAGGCAGACCGCGGCCCTAAGTTCATGGGTAACGTGATGACCATGTTCAAGGATCGCTGGACGGTGGACAACCCCGATCCGCACGCCTTCTCGCCCCGCCTGTCCTACGGTGCCGATGCCAACAACTACAAGACTTCGACCTGGTGGCAGCGCGACAGCGACTACCTGCGCCTGAAGAATGTCGAGATAGGCTATACGCTTCCGTCGGCCTGGGCCAGCAAGCTCCGGTGCAGTTCGCTGCGCATCTATGCCACGGGTGTGAACCTGTTCACGATCAGCAAATTTATCTCCGACTACTGGGATCCCGAGACGGGTGCCGATGCCTATCCCATGCAGCGCCAGGTTTTCGTCGGTGTGAATTTAACCTTCTAATACAGCCTAAAGAATGAAAAAGAATATCGTATATTTAATGCTCGCGTCGCTCCTTTTGTTTACCGGCTGCGCCGACTATCTGGATCAGGATCCCGAAGACCTGAACTCGATGGACAAGATCTTCTCGTCCAAGATCGAGACCACCAAGTGGTACAACCGCATTTACAGCGACGATTTCATGGTGCAGGAGATGCATTACAGCGGCCAGATTCCCTATTTCTGGTGCACCGACGAATCGGCCTACATTCTCGAATCGCACGTGCGCAATATCGCCGAAGGGAAGATGAGCCCCGACAACTACTACGGTTACACGGGTTCCTACAACCTCTATTTCTTCGTGCGTTACTACCAGGCCATCCGCCATTGCAACCTGTTCCTCGAAAACGTGGACAAGTGCGCCGAACTGGGCGAGATCGACCGCCGCACGATGCGTGCCGAAGCCCGCTTCATGCGTGCCTATTACCACTACCTGCTGCTGCGCCTCTACGGCCCGATCCCCATCGTGGAGACCAGCCGTTCGGCCGACCAGATCGGGGCTTCGCAGGCGCGCAACACGCTCGGCGAATGCGTCCGCTGGATCAACGGCGAGATCGACTGGGCCTGTGAAAACGGCATGCCCGCCGCCCGCGACGAGAAATTCACGCTGGGGCTCCCCACCATCGGTGCCGCCCGGGCCATCCAGTCGCGCATGCTGCTGATGGTCGCCAGCCCGCTCTTCAACGGCAATTCGGCCTACAAGAACTGGACGAACCACGACGGCACGGTGCTCATGCCCCAGACCTATGACAAGGAGCTGTGGAAGGATGCCGCCGATGCCGCCAAGACGGTCATCGACATGACCGAATACCAGTTGCTCAAACCGGCCGCTGACGCTACGTTCGATGAGATCGTGGATAACCTCCGCGCCGTGACGACCACCTGGGGCGCCGGCAAGAATACCGAGATCATCTGGGGGCACCCCAACTCGGTGCAGTGGTACGGCATGTGCGCCCTGCCGGCGCGCTGGTACGGCTGGAACGGCCGCTATTCGCTGGCCATCGGCATGATCAACGATTTCTTCATGGCCGACGGCAGCCCGAGCCGCCCGCTCGAAGAGTGGTTCGCCTCCAAGAAGTTCTCGGCCGAAGCCGGCAACGGCACCATCGCCAATACGTTCTGGATGTTCGTCGACCGCGAGCCGCGGTTCTATGCCTCGGTTCACTTCCCCAACCAGCGCCTGTCGTACGCCTACGAGAACAAGACCGACAGCTACCAGGATGCCGACGGCTACGGCGTGGTCGATTTCTGGTACTCGGGGCTGAGCGGCAACGGCAGCACCCCGGGCGACAAGAACACCTCGGGATTCTCCGTGCGCAAGAACCTCCCGCTGGATTACCGCAGCAACAAGCAGACCAGCGAGGCGACGCGTATGCTCAACGTGCCTTTCCCCATCATCCGCCTGGGTGAGGTCTACCTCAATTATGCCGAGGCCCTGAACGAGTACTACGGCACCTCCCGGCAGGACGAAGCGCTCTATTACCTCAACGAAATCCGCACCCGTGCCGGCATCCCGGCCTATGAGGGCACCTATTCGCAGGACGAGATGCGCGGGATGATCCGCCACGAGCGCAAGATCGAGCTGGCGTGGGAGTGCAACCGCTATTTCGACGTGCGCCGCTGGTTCACGGCCCATGGCCCCGACGGCGAGTTCAACCACGACGAATACGGACTGGACATGTCGCGCGGTACGGGTGCCACCGACCCGGCGTTCTTCACCCTGACCAAGGTGGCCAACAAGCGCTTCGACATCCAGCACTACTTCCTGCCCATCAAGTCTTCGGAGATCATGCTCAATACGCAGCTGGTGCAGGCGCCCTACTATTGATGGCCGCAGCCGGACACATGTTAAACTTAAAAATGGAAAATTCGCTATGAAACAGTTTTTTAAGATACTGGCGCTCGCGGCCCTGGCGCTGCCTTTCACCGGCTGCGACGTGGAGTATTCGGACATAAATATTCTGCCCGACCCGGTTTTCGAACAGAACGGGCTGTACACGGTCAATACCATATCCATCTATGACGACTACGAAACCGTCATCAATGTTTCGAGAACTGCCGGTCTGTCGAAAGAACTGGAATTGGATATCGTGGTGGACGAAACGCTGCTCGCCGAATACAACGAATTGTACAACACCGACTATAAACTGCTGGAAGCACAGTTCTACGACATTCCGAAGAATGCGCAACTTGCAAGTACGGTCAAGTCCGTCGATATTTCCGTGCGGATACATCCCAAAGCCCTGATTGCGGCCAAAGGCATGGCTGCGGCCAACAACATGCTGCTCCCCATCCGTATCTCCAATGCCTCCACGCCCGTCGAGGACGGCGGTTCGATGATGCAGGCGCTGTTGCGTTTGAACATCGTCGAGCCGATTGTGCAGGTGGAGATGCCCGAACAGATGCCGCAGCTGGAGTTCATTCCGACCATTCCGCTGCCGCAGGAAATTACGCTGAACGCCACGGCCAATTTCAACACGCTGGAGGTGGCGAAAATCGGCTATCGGGTCAATGCATCGAAAGTCGATGCCTATAACGAGGAGCACGGCACCTCTTACCAGCTGTTGCCCGAGCAGTATTATAAAATCAAGGAATCGGATTTCGATACGGAAACGCTGGAAATCGAGAGCCGCATCGAATTCGATTGCGCTGCAATCGGCGGTGAGGGCACCTACCTGCTGCCGCTCGAAATGCATTCCGACGACTATTCGGTCGTCCAGCGGGAGCCGGTTTATGTCTTGATTCAGATGTCCGAACTCAAAATATGGGTAACGAACGCCGCCGACCTCGCAAAAACGTCGGGCAAGGGAAAAATCAGGGTGCAGATGAACTCCCCGATGACTGTCGGCCAGCCTGTCGACTTCGTATTCGAACCGGAGAAGGTCGAAACCTACAACACGGAGCACGGGACTGCATTCAAGACGCTGGATGCCGCCAAGGTGGTCGTTACCCCGACTGAAATTCAGGCCGGCAGCCAATACGGCGAACTCTCGTTCGAGCTCGATCTGTCGGAATTGGATTACGACGGCGCCGATAAATACATGGTTCCGTTGACCCTCAAGAGCAGCGAACTGGTGGACGGCACGATCGTAACCGGCCCGTCGACATTCTACATCGAGGTGAACAAGACGCTCAAGGGCACCTACGACAAGGAAGTCTGGGGCGAAGAAAAAAGCAACCGCGTTTTGAAACCGGCTATTTTCATCGCAGGACAGGACGGCTATGCCGAGTCGCGGAATGCGAAGAAGCAGAAGTACATCATCAATTACAACCAGACGTGGACAGGCGGCCTGATTTACTTCAATATTTCGGACGAAACGGTCGCAGGACATCCCAACCGGCGGGTACTCGTCGATTTCTCGGATCGTCCCAACGAAAGAGCTGACGGTTATGACCAGATTGTCGATTCCGGCAGTTATCTGGACACTGACACGGGGGATATTTATTTCAACCTCCGGGTTATGGACGGTGCGTACGGTGCGACGGGCGGATTCGGTATCGAAGTGCTGCTGTCCAACCGTGCAGACCTTTGACGGTCTGGCAGGGCCGATGGCCGGGGGTACACAGGGTATCCCCCGGCCATTGGCAATCGCTGCCCTGCTGGCAGGGGGCTGCTCCGGCCTGTAACCTTTCCGGCACAGATCGCCGCGCTGAAAACCCTGAAATGATTGAATTTTAAATATACCGATTATGAAAAAAATGCGATTCTTTTTGTGCGTAGTCCTGTCGGCCGCGGCGCTTTGGTCGTGCGGCGGCGACGGTGACGGCGAGCCCGGGCCCGAACCTCCCGTGCCGCCCGTCGTGGATCCCAATGCCGTCGAGGTCGTCAACAGCGGCTTCGAAAAGGGGCTCGAAGGCTGGACGCGCGTCGATTTCCACAACGGCGGCAAGGTGACGGTCGAGGTGGTCGAGGGTGCCGGCGTCAACGACAGCCGCTGCATCAAGATCCAGCAGTTCCCCGAGAACGGCCGTTGCGGCGTGGGCATCAAACAGAAGCTTACGGGGCTGGAACCCGACCAGATGTACCGCATGTATGCCAAGGTCAAATATTCGGACATTCCGCAGGACGAGGGGCGCGGCGCCATCCTGTTCGACATGTCCCAGAAGCAGTTCTGGGGCGCCTCGAAATTCCTCTACGGCACCAACCTCAGGAACTGGACGTCGCTCCATTTCGACTTCCTTTCGCAGGACGACGGGACTGCCGAGATCGTCTGCTCGCTGGGGTTCCGTTACGGCGGGACGACCAACGGCGGCTATTCGACCGGCACGGCCTACTTCGACAACGTGAGCGTGGTGAAGGTCACCGACGAACTTTTCATGCAGGAAGGCGAGCATATCCGCCTCTTCGTCGAACCCTCGCAGGTCTACGCCTCGGCGTCGCAGATCACCGAGTGGATCGCCAACCTGGACAGGATGTACGAGTCGTATGCCGACCTGGTGGGGGCGACCCCGCACGAGGGGCGCAAGCTGGCGATCCTTTCGTCGCGCGGGCTCGAAAGCGGTTATTGGGCGCTGGCGGGCTATCCCATCCTGTGGAGCAGCAACTATTCGGCCGTCACCTCGACCTTCGAGGAGCTGGCGCAGCACGGCACCTGGAGCTTCGGCCTGATGCACGAACTGGGGCACGTCTTCAACCTGGGCAATTCGAGCTGGAACTGGAACGACGAGATGTTCGCCAATTTCCGGATGCAGTACGGCCTGGAACAGAACCAGGGCAAGGTCTGGATGGACGAACGGGTCTACACCGGGCGCGAGATTCTCGACATGTACAAGAAGGATTACGACAATACGGTCTACACGCAGGTCAACGACAACGGCATCCATTACATGCTCGGTCGTCTGGCCGGCCCGGGCGGCATCGGCTGGGAACCTTTCAAGGCCGCTTTCCGCGAACTGACGACCACGGGCGGCGCGCCCTCGGGTAAATACGACAAGTTCGAATACCTGCTTTCGCTGCTTTCCAAGCACGCTACCCGGCTGACCGGGCGCGACGTGGATGTCAGAGCGCAGTATTTCACCGAGGCCGAGCTGGCTTCGATCCGCAAACAGTTGCAATAATAACCGCCGTATCCCGTCGCGGGGCGATGCGTCGCCTCTGCCGGGCGGCAATTAATACCCAATGCGAAAATGAAGAGAGTGGTATTTCTACTCGCCGCCGTCGCAGCGTGCGTGCTGTGTCTGTGCGCCTTCGGCTCGAAGGTCAAGGTCTTCTCCGACAATTTCGACCGGCCCGAAAGGTTCGCGCGCTACTGGAACCATAACGCCGGGGAGGTGCCCGGCACGGTCGAATACCTGCCCGAAGGCGGTGCCGACGGCAGCGGATGCGTGAAGATCGCCAGCGCCGAAAAGACCGCCCTGGCCATCAAACACAAACTTACGGGGCTGCATCCCGGCAAGCTCTACCGCCTGAGTGCGCTGATGAAGTGCGACAGCGTGCAGGACGGCCGCGGCGCCGTGCTCTACCTCGACCCCGAGGGACTGGAACAGTCGTGGAATGCCTCGGAGTTCGCCTACGGCACCAACGACTGGACGGAAGTGTATCTGGATTTCGTGCCCGACCGGCAGGGCGAAGCCGTCGTCTGCTGCGGCCTGGGATTCCCCTGGGGCACCTACAACGGAGGCAAGGCCTCGGGGACGGTATGGTACGACAACGTGAAGGTCACGCCGGCGCCCGAGGAGGCCCTCTATACCCGCGAGGGCGAACACATCGTGCTGAAACTCGACCGCGACAAGGTGACCGTCTCCGATGCCGACATCGACGCCTGGCTCTCGAAGCTCGACCGCACGTACGAGGCTTACCGCGACCTGGTGGGCGACGTGCCCTTCGACGGGCGCAAAATCATGATCCTCAACACGCCGGGCATCGAACCCGGTTACTGGGCGCTGGCCGGCAACCCGATCCTGTGGAACAGCCACGTCGCCGTGTCGAAGCTGCTCGACCGCACGGTCGAGTTCGGCGACTGGGGCTTCGGCATCATCCACGAGATCGGCCATGTCTTCTCGCAGGGAAACATTTCGGGTACGGGACGCTGGAACTGGAACGACGAGATTTTCGCCAATTTCCGCATGTCCTATGCCCTCGAAGCGTGCGACGGTACGATGTCGCAGCGCGACATCTGCTACCGGGGTGCCGATGTAATCAACTACTACAAGATTTTCTACGACGAAACCATCGGCGCCGGCATCCCCAAGAACAACGGCGATGCCCTGCATTACACCTTCCTGCGCATCAAGGAGCGTTACGGGTGGGACGTCTACAAAAAGGCGTTCCGCGAACTCTACGCGCTCGGCGACTCGGGGCAGGAAGGGCTCGAGACGCCCTACGACAAATTCCTCTTCTTCCTCTCCTACGTTTCGAAGGCCGCGGGCGAAGATGTCGTGGCGGCGACCTATACGCCCGGGGAACTGGCCCTGATCGAGGAATCGCTTAGAAACTGATGCCGATGAATACCTTGCGAACAGCCCTCCTGGCCCTGGTCGTGGCCGCCGCGTTCCGCGCTGCCGCACAACCGGTCTATACCTTCCGCGTCAAGGTCGGTATCGACCGCGAATCGGTCGATTCGCTGGGCGGGCGCGACCGGGTCGTGCAACTGACCGAAGATATGTTCCGGCGCGTCAACCGTGCTTTCAACTACGGGGCGCAGTTGCATGCGGTCTACGATTTCGTGGTGGATTGGGACGCCTTCTACATCTACGACGGCGTGTCGGCCGACCAGATCCGCAAGCCCCATCCCGACCACGATTATCTGGTGGTGATGGACGGTTACAAATCCGATCCCCGCGAGACGGGCGGCGGCTGGTACGGCGACGGGATTCAGGCCATCTACCATTCGCGCACGCACAACGACCGTTTCAACAGCCCGTTCGAAAAGAACGCCATCGACGGCATCATCCACGAGTTCGGCCATGCGCGGGGCGTCCCCGACATCTATGCCATGAAGGTCGACGCGGATAAGAACCCCGTCAACGGACAGGCGTTTTCCGGCGTGCGGTGCATCATGAATTATCCCTATGGCGAGGAGCTCTGGAGCGACTATGCCGTCCGCATGATCGACCATGCCGCCGACCGCAATGTCGACATCGACGACCTGGTGGCGGGCGTGTTGCCCGACCGTATCCGGGTCGAGGTGGCGGATGCCGACGCAAGCCCGGCCAAAGGGGCTGTCGTGCGGTTCTATCCCGTGCGGTGGTACACCTATACGGTGACCGCCGAGCCGCAGGCCGGGGCCGCGACCGACCGCCGCGGACGCTGTACGGTTCCCGTTGCGCGAATTTTCGAACCCGAGGAGGAGTTCGGCGTGCGCTATTGCAACTGCCTGGTCGAGGCGGAATACGACGGCGTGAAAGCCTATGGCTGGCTGCCGCTCTACGAGTTGCAGAACGCCCGTTTTGCCGGGCAGCGGGAGCATACGCTCCGGTTGCGGCTCAAACGCGGCTGCGGACTGGTGCGCACCGTAGGAATTGACGAATAATTGCTATCTTTAGGGCTCTCAATCACTAAACACCGAACTATGACCCGAAGAACCTTACTGACTTGCATTTTCATGCTGTCCGCAGTTGCCGTATGCGGACAACGCTGGCAGATCGCCCCCGACGGGCGGGGCATCGTATGGAAGGTCGGCAGCGACATCCCGCACGACGACCACATCGAGATGAGCGGCGAGCGGATGGCCTTCGTGCTCCGCTGGGGCGTCGACTCGCGCGGGGCGTTCCGCCAGGAACGTTCGCTCGTCTTCCCCCTGCTGCGCACCCTGCCCAACAACACCCACGCCAGCCTGATGTACCGCATGGCCGCGGACATCCCTTCGCTGCTGGGCGTCAACGGCCTGGCCTTGCAGGACGAACGGGTCGGGCAGGTGGCCATCGACGGTGCGCTGGAGGTACGGAGCCTCTGGGGCGTGGGCAAGATGAACGTCGGTTCGGCGCGGGACATGAAACCCGAGCCCGTCGTTGAAATGACGCGTACGATCTTCCCTTCGCGCACGCTGCCGCTCATGTGCGAGCGCTATATGCTGCGTAACGTCGGGGCGAAGCCGCTGACGGTTTCCGTACCAGAATTCTCGCAGGTCATAACGACCGACCCGGCCAAGGGCGTCACGGGCAGCTATGTTGTGCGGGGCGACATCGCGGGCAGCGGCACCTTTACGCTTGCCGCGGGGGACTCGCTTGCGTTCGACGCCGTGTTCCAGGCCTACCCGGGCGGCGGAGAGCCCCTGCACCCCGACGTGGCGGCCGAGTTCGCCGCCCGGATGGCGTTCGTCAGGGAGTGCATCGACGCGAACCTCGTGCTCGAAACCCCCGACCCGGTGATCGACACCCAATTCCGCTATGCCAAGCTGCGGGCCGCCGAGAGCATCGTTGCGACCAAGGGCGGCTACATGCACGCCCCCGGCGGCGAATCCTACTATGCGGCCATCTGGGCCAACGACCAGGCCGAATACGTCAACCCCTTCTTCCCCTTTCTGGGCTATGGGGTGGGCAATGCCTCGGCGCTCAATTCGTTCCGCCATTTCGCCCGCTTCATGAACCCCGCATACGAACCGCTGCCCAGCTCGGTCATCGCCGAGGGCGACGACATCTGGAACGGCGCGGGCGACCGCGGCGACGCCGCGATGATCGCCTGCGGGGCGGCACGCTACGCCCTTGCGCGCGGTGACCGTGCCGAGGCCGCCGAGCTGTGGCCGCTCGTCGAGTGGTGCCTCGAATACTGCCGCCGCCAGCTTACGGCGGACGGCGTCGTGGCTTCCGACACCGACGAACTGGAGGGGCGTTTCCCCACCGGCGATGCCAACCTCTGCACCTCGACGCTCTATTACGATGCACTGCTGTCGGCCGTGTCGCTCGGCCGCGAGCTGGGTGTGGAATCCGCCCAGACCGCCCGCTATGCCGCACAGGCCAGGGCGCTCGCCCGAGCTATCGACGCGCACTTCGGCGGCGAGGTCGGCGGGTACGACACCTACCGCTACTATGCGGGCAATACGCTGCTGCGCTCGTGGATCTGCATGCCGCTGATCGTGGGGCTGAAGGAGCGCAGCGAAGGCACCGTCCGGGCGTTGCTCGGCCCCGAGCTGATGACCGACGACGGCCTGCTGACCCAGCAGGGCAGCTCGACGTTCTGGGATCGCTCGACGCTCTACGCCCTGCGCGGGATCTACAACGTGGGGCAGGCCGACCGTGCGACCGAACTGCTGCACCGCTATTCGCAGCGGCGCCTGCTGGGCGACCATGTGCCTTATCCCATCGAGGCGTGGCCCGAAGGCTCGCAGCGCCACCTTTCGGCCGAGAGCGGGCTCTACTGCCGCATCATCACCGAGGGCCTGTTCGGCATCCGCCCCACGGGGCTGCGGTCGTTCGACCTCACGCCTTCCATGCCCGCTGCCTGGGAGAGCATGTCCCTGCGCCATATCCGGGCGTTCGGCTCCGATTTCGACATCACGGTCGCGCGCGTGGCGGACGGCAGGCTCCGCATTACGGTGGCCCGGCCCGGCGCAAAACCGAAAATATACCGCGCGGCACCCGGCGCGACGATACGGGTGAAACTAACCGATTAACAATCCGATTTACCTATGAACCTTTTCCGCTGCTTTGCCATTTCGTTTGCATTGTCCTTCGCGGCCGCCTGCTCGTCCGGCCCCGGGACTGATTTCAAAGTCGCCTCGCCCGACGGGACGCTCTGCGTCGGGATCCGTGCGGCCGACTCGCTGACCTATACCGTGACCCGCCACGGTACGCCCGTGCTGCTGCCTTCGGCCATCGGGCTGCACTTCGCCGACGGTACGGTGCTGGGACGCGGTGCGAAGGTGACCGATGCGCGGCGCGAAACGGTGGAACGGGTCGTCGAGGCTCCCTTCTACCGGCAGGCACGCTTCACGGAGCATTACAACCAGCTGAGGCTTACCTTCGAAGGCGGTTATGCCGTGACTTTCCGGGTCTTCGACCAGGGTTGCGCCTACCGTATCGAAACGCATCTGCCGGGCGAACGAACCGTGGCCGGTGAAGTGGCCGAGTTCAATTTCGCGGGCGACCCCGGGTTGTTCGCCGCCTATTCCGACGGCCTGTGCAACGCCTACCAGAGCCAGTATGAGAAGTGCCGCCTGAACGCGCTGGGGACGGAAAAACCCGTCCTGCTGCCGCTGGCCGCCGACTGCGGCGCCGCCGGCCGCGTGTTGGTCTGCGAAGCCGATCTGGAAGCCTATCCCGGCATGTTCCTGACGCCCTCGGCGGGCGGCCTGCGGGGGCTGTTTGCCGCCGTGCCCGACAGTTGCTACCTTCACGAGCGCCGCTGCCAGGAGAAGGTCGCCACGCGCCACGACTATATCGCCCGCGTCGAGGGCACGCGGACATATCCGTGGCGTATCCTCGCCGTGGCCGACGAAGACCGCGAACTCCCGACCAACGACTTGGTCTATGCCCTCGCCGCAGAGAACCGTATCGGCGACTGCTCGTGGGTGAAGCCCGGCAAGGTGGCCTGGGAGTGGTGGAACGACTGGGGGCTGACGGGCGTGGACTTCGAGCCGGGTATCAACACGCGAACCTATAAGGCCTATATCGACTTCGCGGCCGACTACGGGCTCGAATACGTCGTGTTGGACGAAGGGTGGTCGGATCCGAAGGCCGGCGACGTGATGTCCGTGGTCGAGCAGATCGACCTGCCCGAACTGGTGCGTTATGCCGACGCCAAAGGTGTCGGGCTGATGCTGTGGGTCGTGGGCAACGTGCTCGACGCCAAGCTCGAAGAGGCGTGCAGCTACTATGCCGGATTAGGTATCCGCGGCTTCAAGGTCGACTTTATCGACCGCGACGACCAGAAGGCCGTCGAGCTGGTCTACCGCCTTGCCCGGGTCGCCGCCGCGCACCGCCTGGTGCTCGATATCCACGGCGTTTACAAACCCACGGGTCAGAACCGCACCTATCCCAATATCATCAATTTCGAAAGCGTCTTCGGGCTGGAGGAACTCAAGTGGAGCAATCCCGACATGCCGCTCTACGACGTGACCTTCCCCTTCATCCGCATGGTGCAGGGCCCGGTGGACTACACCCCCGGCGCCTACCGCAATGCCACACGCGAAGGCTTCCGGATAGACTACCGCAACCCGATGAGCCAGGGCACGCGGGCGCACCAGGTGGCGGCTTACGTGGTTTTCGACGCACCGCTGGTGATGCTCTGTGACTCCCCGACGCGCTACATGGCCGACGAGGCCTGCACGCGCTTCATCGCTTCGCTGCCCGTCGTGTTCGATACGACGCGGGTGCTCGCGGGCGAGATCGGCGAATATATCGTCACGGCACGCAAACGGCAGGATTGCTGGTATGTGGGCGGGCTTACCGGCTGGACGCCGCGCACGCTCGATGTCGACCTGTCGCTGCTCGACCCCGGGCGGGAGTATACGGCCACGCTGCTCGCCGACGACGGCCGCTCGGCTGCGGAGCCCGCCCGCTATGTGCTCTCCACGCAACGGGTGACCTCCGCGACACGGCTGCAAATACCCGTGGCGCCCGGCGGCGGCTTCGCGCTGAAGATCGAACCGGCTGATAACAAATAACCCTATCCGAAAAATACGACCCTTATGAACCGAACCCTGAGAAAATGCTGCGCCGCCCTGCTGGCCATCCTGGCCGTATATGCGGCACCTGCGGCGGAAAAAACCGTCTACCCCGCGGCGGAGAACATCTTCGCCGCGTTCCGCGCCTGCCCGGTGTCGGCGGTGCGGGTCGTCATTCTGGGGCAGGACCCCTACCATGAGCCGGGTCAGGCCATGGGACTGTCCTTCTCGGTGCCGGACGGCTGCAAGGCCCCGCCGAGCCTGCGCAACATCTTTAAGGAATTGGAGAGCGAGTTCGGCCCCGGCTGTGCCGCCCACACCGACCTGACCCCCTGGGCGCAGCAGGGGGTGCTGCTGCTGAACACCGTGCTGACCGTAGAGCAGGGCGCGGCCAACGCCCACGCGAGCCATGGGTGGGAGACGTTCACCCGCGCGGCGCTGGAATACGCCGCCGCTGCAGGCACGGCCCCGCTGGCCGCCGTGCTGTGGGGCAAGCCCGCCCAGAAATACGCGGCGATTTTTGAGAAGGCCGCCGCCCGCCGCCCGGTGCTGGTGCTGGAATCTGCCCACCCCAGCCCGCTTTCGGCCTACCGCGGGTTCTTTGGCTCGGCACCGTTTGGCAAAGTAAATGCTTTTTTAGAAAATAACGGTGTATCGAAAATTGACTGGTATCTGCCCGCAAACGCAACCCACAGTTGACAGATTGCCGGGGCCGATTTATGGTGTGCAACCGGGGATTCTGGTAGGATAAGGGCAAGGAAATTGAAGGAGGTACACCCAAATGATCTTTGCAGACAAACTTATCACCCTGCGCAAAAAGGCGGGCTGGTCCCAAGAGGAACTGGCCGAGAAACTGAACGTGACCCGGCAGTCGGTATCCAAGTGGGAGGGCGCACAGTCTGTGCCCGACATTGACAAAATCTTGCAGCTGAGCTGCCTGTTCGGCGTGACGACCGACTACCTTTTAAAAGACGACGCGGCCGAGCCGGAGTACACCGAGGACGATACCTCTCCCCTGCCCCGGGTGACGCTGGCCCAGGCCAACGATTACCTTGCCAAGGCCAAGGCCAACGCGCCCAGGCTGGCGCTGGCGACGGCGCTCTGTGTCGTCTCCCCCATCCCGCTGCTGGCGCTGGGGGCGTTGAGCGAGGCCGGCCTGTTCGGCATCTGGGATGACCTGGCGGAGGGCATCGGCCTCATTGCGCTGCTGGTCATCATCGCCGCAGCGGTGGCTATCTTCATGCGGTGCAGCGCGTCGGTGCGGGCGTATGAATTTTTGCAAAAGCAGGCCATTGAGACTGAGTACGGCGTCACCGGCCTTGCGAAGGAGCGCCGCGACGCCTTTGCGCCGCAGTACGACAAGGCCAACATCCTCGGCACGGTGCTCTGCGTTTTGTCGGCGGTGCCGGTGTTTGCTGCCATGATGGTTGGTGCGTCGTTTTTGGTGTCGGCGTCCATCTGCCTGGTGCTGGCCCTGGCGCCGGTGCCTGCGGCCTATGCCCAGGACCTGGACCGCATCGAGTCCTATGATGTGGACGTGACCCCCGACACCCAGGACGGCAGCCTGCGCATCCAGGTGACCCTGGAGTGGACGGTGCTGGCGGAGGGGCCCGTCAGCTGGGTGAAGATCGGCGTGCCCAACGGCAACATCTGCCAGGAGACGGCCCTGACGGACAACATCGACCGCCTGAGCTTCGACAACAGCTATATGTATGTGTACTTCAACCGGGACTATGACGACGGGGAGACCTTCCGGTTCTCCTACAGCTGGATTCAGGAGTATATGTACACCCTGGGGGCCGACGGCTCCGTGGAG
>ERZ827452.1009-NODE-1009-length-31344-cov-5.051584_pt1 | contig 31344 bp, 30 predicted proteins | sample MGYA00519866_ERZ827452 | MGnify/ENA primary metagenome ERZ827452 (study PRJEB31778, sample SAMEA3449307) | human gut metagenome | biome: human gut; feature: human-associated habitat; material: faeces | place: United Kingdom | collected 2010/2012 ... | reverse complement strand
GAATAATTTGATTCAATCTTTTAGAAATTAATATTTCTTTTTAATTTAAACTACTAAACGTTTAAATTAATATAAGCACAAAATGTGCTAAATAGATTATCCTATTTATATCACATTTTGTGCTTGTTGTAAACATAATATTGAATGTTTCTCTTAGAAATTATCGACATATTGTGAGCTTTTCTTAATTTTAATTTATCTTCACTTGCATAATGATTTTTTACAAAATCCTCATAACATCATTAAAAGTTATATAAACAGCAAGCATCATAAGTATAGCAAAACCTAATAATTGCAAATTTATTTCTGTTTGCTCTTTTAGTTTTTTACCTCTAATTGCTTCTAATAATAGTAATACAAACTTTCCACCATCTAAAGCAGGGAAAGGTAATAAATTTGTTACACCTAACGATAAACTAATTAACGCTAGTAAATAAACAAAATCTTCTACACCTTTTGTACTAGCTACAGCTTCGGAGATTCCAACAGGTCCCATCATTTGGTCTAATCCTACATTTCCTGTAAATAACATCTTTATATTGTCGACTATAGAAAATATAAAATCTCTTGTTGAAAATACTGCATAATAAACGTTGTTTCCAAAGCTATTCTCTGCTTTTTTAAATTGTATTCCTAAATAGTACTGATATAATGTATCTGGAATTACCTTAATATCTAGGGTTTCTCCCCCTCTTTCTATTGTGAATTTTAGTTCATTTATTTCTTCTTTGTTTATTATATTTACAATATCTTGTCTATTTTTCACTTCTATATCATTTATTTTCACTATTTTGTCATTAGCTTTTAAACCATACTTTTCTGCACTACTGCCTTTTTCTACTGTAATTATTTTTGTAGACTCTTCATCATCAGAGGTATTTTTTAAGTATATTCCTGTATTCTTATATGGCAGTTTTGTTGGCTGTACATCTATTTCTTCTTTATTTTGATTTCTTTTTACTGTAATTTTTAGAGTTTCTCCTTTACAGTTTGCTAAAATTTTATCTATATCTGCTTTTACATTTACTTTCTTATTGTTTACTTTTATTATTTCATCATCATTTAATATTCCACTTTGCTCTGCAGCATAATTAGGTATTGTAGACTGTATTACAAGTGATGTATTATTTCCTATAGATGACATTAATATAAAATATACTATTATTCCAAATACAATATTTACTAGCCCTCCAGCTACAATTATTGCCATTCTCTTAGGTATGCTTGCTGTGCTAAAAGAACCTTCTTGCTCTGAACGTTCATCTTCTCCTTCTAGGCTTACAAATCCACCTAATGGAATTAATCGTAATGCATATTTAGTTTGTTTTCCTTGCTTTTTCCAAATAGTTGGTCCAAATCCTATTGCAAATTCATTAACTCTTATTTTGCATAATTTGGCAACAATAAAATGCCCTCCCTCATGTATAAAAATGAGGAAACCTAATAAAAATACAACTTTAAAAATTGTTATAATAAAACTAATCAATATAATTTCTTCCTTTCAAAAAATTATTAGGAGAATTCCTAATAATTTTTCATATGTTTTCTATATTAGCATTAATAAAAAGTATGCAAATGGTGCTATAAATATAACACTATCTATTCTGTCTAGTATTCCTCCATGTCCAGGTATTAAATTACTAAAGTCTTTTATTCCGGTATATCTTTTTATACTAGATGCTGCCAAATCGCCTATTTGCCCTACTAAGCTTAGTACTAAGCCGACAATTGCTATGTATACATAATTAATATTCATGTTCCATACATTGTTACATACTACTGCATATATTACCATACATAGTATGGCACCTACTGTTCCACCTATACAACCTTCTATAGATTTATTTGGACTAACTTTTGTAAATTTATGTTTTCCAAACTTTTTTCCTGTAAAATATGCAAATATATCTGTGCCCCAAGCTGCTATAAATATAAACCATATTAATATTCTTCCATTGGTCATTTCTCTTATAATTGGTATGTACATTAAAAATATTACAATATAGCAAATTCCAAAAAAGGTTATTGCTATATCTTTTATATTATATTTCATGTTAGTCGCAATTACTTGTGCAAACAATACTAATATTGATATTGGTATTATTGCAGCTATAGTTTTTAAAATATATTCTGATGGGATAACATGTATTAAAGCAATTGATACTGCACTTATATATGCTATCCATCTTAAATCTTTATTCTCATTTTGCTCTTTAAAGCAGTGAAAATATTCATGTAATGCCATTATTGCAATTACACTTATAGCAATATCTACTAAGTATTTATTACCAAATATTAATATTACTGCTACTAAAGGAAATCCTATTAATGCTGAAGTTATTCTTTTTATATCCATTTATTGTTCCTTTCTGCTATCTATTGTGCTCCAAATTTTCTATTTCTCTTTTTGTAAATTTCTATTGCTTCATCTAAGTCCTTCTCTGCAAAGTCTGGCCAATTTTTTTCGATAAATACGAATTCAGAATATACTATTTGCCATGGCAAGAAATTGCTTGTTCTTATTTCTCCACTAGTTCTTATTAGTAAATCAGGGTCTGGCTGTCCTGCTGTGTATAAAGAATTTGAAATCGTTTCTTCATTTATATCTTCTATTTTTAGATTTCCGTCCTTTACATCTTGTGATATTTTTCTTACAGCTTTTACTATTTCGTCTCTTCCCCCATAATTAAGCGCTATATTAAAAGTAACCCCTGTATTGTCTTTTGTACGTTCCATGCATTTTCGTATGCTTTTTTGCATTCCATTTGACAATGCAGTTATGTCTCCTAGCACATTTACTTTTATATTTTCTGTGTCAGCGCGTTTGCTATAATCATCTAAGTAATTTTGTAATAGCAGCATTAAAGCTCCTACCTCGTCTTCTGTTCTTTTCCAGTTTTCTGTTGAAAAAGCATATACTGTTATGTATTCTAGACCTATTTTATTTGCATAACGTACTATTTTTTCTAGTGTTTTTGCTCCTTCTTTATGTCCTTGCTTTATATCTAGACCTTTTTGTCTAGCCCAGCGTCTGTTTCCATCCATAATTATAGCAATATGCCTTGGCATGCCTTCTTTTTCCATATCATTTCCCTCTTTACTATTTTTTATAATGTCATAATTTCTTTTTCTTTTTCATCTGCAACTTTATCTATTTGTTCTACATATTTGTCAGTTAATTTTTGGATTTGCTCTTCTGCTTGTTTTAATTCATCCTCTGTTATTTCAGAAGCTTTTTGTTTTTTCTTGAATTCATCTATTCCATCTCTTCTTACTGCTCTTACTGCTACTTTTGCTTCTTCTCCCATTTTTCTAACATCTTTTACTATTTCTTTTCTTCTTTCTTCGTTCAACTCTGGGAAATTTAATCTTATAACTTTTCCATCATTGTTTGGTGTAATTCCAATATCTGAAGCTAGTATTGCTCTTTCTATTTCTTTTAATATGCTCATATCCCATGGTTGTATAACTATTAATCTTGCTTCTGGAACTGATATTCCAGCTACTTGATTTATTGGTGTTGGTGTTCCATAGTAAGAAACTGTTACTTTGTTTAATATTGCTGGGTTTGCTCTTCCAGCTCTAATTTCTGATAAATTTTCTTTGTAAACGCTAATTGTTTTGTTCATTCTTTCTTCAATATTTGTGTAATCCATAATTTTTTTCTCTCCTTTTTATTTATTTCTACCCAATGTTACATCAGCTACTCCGGCAACTGATAATACTAAAACTAAATATAACCAAAAGATTAATTCTCGTGGTAATATACTTGATAATACTGCTAGTATTAATGCAATTATAGTCGTTACAGCAAAAAAAGTAAATACAGCAATAGTTATTTTTTTAGATAATTCTTTATTGCTTTTTGATATTTGATCATAGACAAATGCATTTTTAGCTTGTGTGTTTATGTGTAATGCAATTGAATATGCAAATTCATTATTTAAAACTATGTCTTTCATCTGTACTCTATCTACTAAAAATTCTTTGTCTTCTAAGCCTTTTCTGTAATTGTCTATATTATATTTTAATAATTGCCCTTTAATTGTATATGGTTTTATTTTCATAAGTTGCACAATTGAAATTGTAATTGCCAGAAAATATATATACATTAATATCATTGAAATTTTTAATGTTCCAAATACTCCCAAAAAGCATGCTATTGCAGTTAGTATAATAGATAATCTAATATAAATCTTTCTTATTTTAGCTAGTTTTTTCTTTTTATCTTCATCTAATATCTTTTCTTTAATTAACTGCTTATTTAATAAATCTTCTATCTCGTTAACTTGTGTATTATATGATGAAAATGTGTTACTAAGCTTTTCCTCTAACTCAGTCTTTGTAATCTGCATTTTATCATGAAATAGAAAATTTAGCATCAGTATTTCGTATTTATTAATCTCGTCTGAATTTATATCTATGATTTGTGTAATAGTATAATTATATTTATCTGTATAATCTATTTTTATATAACCTTTTATATTTAGCTCTATTATTTCAGCTACAGTTAGGTCAAAATTATTGTTAAATCCACCATCATAAATATAACCGACAATTAAAGGTTCTTCCTCTTCTGTCCTGTTGTTTATACTGTTTACATCTGCTGAAATCTTATAATATTTAAGATATATATACACTATAAAAACTATATTTATTAGTATCAATATTAGCATTTTTTTCTACCCCTAATAATTAAAACATTATTTTACTATTGTTCCAATCTTTTTTCCTTTGACTATTTCCACCATATTTTCTGGATTTTTTATTCCAAATACTATAAGTGGTATTTGATTATCTTTGCATAAAGATGTTGCTGTAGAGTCCATCACTTTTAAGTCTTTGTTTAATATGTCTAAATATGATATTTCATCATATTTTACCGCATTTTTGTCTGTTTTTGGATCTGCAGAGTATATTCCATCTACAGTTTTTGCAAGTAATATTACATCTGCTTCTATTTCTGCTGACCTTAATGCTGCTGCTGTGTCTGTTGTAAAAAATGGATTTCCCGTTCCACACGCAAATATAACAACTCTTCCTTTGTTTAAATGTTTTGTAGCTTTTCTCCTAATATATGGTTCTGCTATTTGTCTCATTTCTATAGCTGTTTGAAGTCTAGTACTTAATCCTCTTGCTTCTAATGCATCTTGTAAGGCTAATCCATTCATTGTTGTTGCAAGCATTCCCATGTAATCAGATGTTGTCCTTTCTATTTGATGCCCATATCTACCACGCCAAAAATTTCCTCCTCCAACTACTATAGCTACTTGAACACCCAATTCAGTAATTTTTTTTATTTGGTCGCAAATTTTACCTAGAGTTTGCGAGTCTACTCCTCTTCCTTCTTCTCCTCCAATTGCCTCTCCACTTAGTTTTAGAAGTACTCGTTTATACTTTATTTCAGACATGTATCAACTCTCCTTTTTGGTTTTTACTTACGCTACATATTCTATCATACAAGTATATAAAAAAGGAATACCTTTCTTAAGATTTTTTTAATTTTTTTCTAACATATTTTTTATTTGCTCGTGCATAATATTATTAAGTATTTAGAAAGGAATAATTAAGTTGTGTCATTAATTGTATAGTAATTTGTAGTTTTATAATATATTTTGCAGTCGACGTATTGAAAGTAAATTATTGTAGTAATTCTTAAATAAATTTTATGGGTAATGTTCATTCATTGAAAGGGTCCCATAAAATTTATTTTAGAATTTCTAAATAATTTAGCTTGAACGAGAAGACAAAAAATATATTATAAAATTGCAAATTCAATAATAATTACGTAGCACATGATTATATAAAAGAATGAACCAGATATTATATAAATGTAAGTTAGAAAATGCACAAAACGCTAATATCGAAAATAAGCGTAACTTTATAACCATTTTTTCTATTTCTATATCTTTACTTACTATTGCCATTTTATTATATTTTATTATGAAATATAACTTTGCCAAAAACAGTAATATTTCTCAAAATATTGTATCTAATTTTAATATAAAGACTCTCTATTCAGACAACACCAACTATAATTCTAGTCTTATTAGTGTTGAAGATTATAGTGAACCCTTGGTAATAGGTTTAATAGAAATAGAAAAAATAAATATTGTATATCCTATACTTTCTACAAGCAGTGAGGATTTATTAAAATTGTCTCCTTGTAGGTTTGCAGGCCCTATGCCAAATGAAATTGGTAATTTATGCATTGCCGGCCATAACTACGCAAACAATACCCACTTTGGAAAAATTGATGTTTTAAATAAAGGCGATTTAATTAAAATTTACGATGTAAACGGTAATTTTTTAATTTACAAAATTTATGACATATATGAGACAAAATACAATGACATATCATGTACCAACCAAAATACAAATGGTATGAAAGAAATAACTTTAATTACTTGTAATAACATAAATGGTAATAGAATTGTTGTAAAAGCAAGAGCAAATAAAAAATAATTAATATGGTATTTTTCAAACCTTAACTATTGATATAGTCCTTAGAATAAAGCTAGCTATAGGAATTTCTTAACAAAAGGACCGATTAGAATTAACCGATCCTTTTTATTATTTTACACTATATATTGTAATTTTTAACTTTTCTATATGCATATATTGCTACTACTGCAGTTACAGCTATAAAAGCAAATATTATATAATCACTTGCATCACCAGTTTTTGGTAAATTTCCGTTTGTGTTTGTTGCTGCTGTATTAGCTGTTGCATTTGTTTTTACAGTATTTACTTTTGTTGTGTTTGTAGTAGTTGTGTTTGTTGTTGTAGTATTAGTTGATACTGTATTTACTTGGAAAGGATTTATTATTCCTCCTGTTGCATATACAGATTTTGATACTACTAATAATGTAGCTACGATTGTTAATACAATTAGTAAATTTTTAATACTTGTTCTTTTCATACTTCTTTTCTCCTTTTTCTTCTGAAATTTATATTAGTATACATCTTTGTGAACATATTTATACATAAAATGTAATCTTTATTTCTACATCCTTATTTTAACTCTATTATTTTTTTTCGTCAATAATTTTAATGTTTTTTTATATTACATTTTCATTACAAACTTACATAATACTAATCTTCAAAATAATAGGATTATTCTGCAGTAGTTTCGTCTTTAGCTTCTTCTACAGCTTCTTCTTTAACTGTATCAACAACTTCTTCTACTACAGGAGCTTCTGTTTCAACTGCTGGAGCTTCTTCTGGAGCAACTTCTGTTAAATCTTCTTTAACTGTAATTTCTTTGTTTTCAATTCTTGCTCCTAAGTTTTCCTTAGTTTTAGCAGCTTTTCCTACTCTGTCTCTTAAGTAGTATAGTTTTGCTCTTCTTGATTTACCTACTCTTACTACTTCTACTTTTTCTACCATTGGTGAATGAACTAAGAATGTTTTTTCTACACCTACACCGTAAGCTACTCTTCTTACTGTAAATGTTGCATTTACTCCTCCACCTTGTTTCTTTATAATTATTCCTTCAAATACTTGTATTCTTTCTCTGTTTCCTTCTTTAATTTTTTGATGAACTCTTACTGTATCACCAACATGAAGGCTAGGAATTTTTGATTTAAGTTGTTCGTGTTCTATTGATTTTATAATATCCATTATTGATATTCTCCTTTCTTTATTAAGAGTCGCATTTTCTTCAAATGTCTCTTTTTATATTCCTGCATCATATAAATGATGCTATTTTAACAAATCTGGTCTTTTCTTTTTTGTTATTTCTATTGACTTTTCTTGTCTCCATTTACGAATATTTTCGTGATGTCCAGAAAGTAATATTTCTGGTACTGTCCTTCCCATAAAAGTTTCTGGTCTTGTATATTGAGGATATTCTAATAAGCCATTTGAAAATGTTTCTTCTTCGGTTGATTCCTTGCTTAGTACTCCATCTATATAACGAGATACAGAATCTATTAGTACCATTGCAGGTAATTCTCCGCCAGTTAAAACATAATCGCCTATTGAAATTTCTTCAACATTTAGTTCGTCCAAAACTCTTTGGTCTATTCCTTCATAATGTCCGCAAAGTAAGACTAAATGTTTTTCTTTTGATAGTTCTTCTACTAGTTTTTGGTTTAGCCTCTTTCCTTGTGGCGATAGATATATAACTTTATCGTTTTCGTCTTGTATAGACTTGTACGCATCATATACAACATCTGGCATCATGACCATTCCAGCTCCGCCACCATAAGGAGTATCATCAACTTTTTTATGTTTGTCTTTAGAAAAATCTCTAATGTTTATTAAGTTAATATCTATTAGACCTTTTTCTTCTGCTCTTCCAATTATGCTTTGCTTTATAGCATCAAACATTTCTGGAAATAATGTTAACACATCAAACCTCATATTTGTTAATGTTCCTTTCCTCAAAAGCATACTGCTTTATTTAAATTAAACCTTCTAATATATGAACTATTATTTTTTCATTTTCTAAATCGATGGTTTTCAAAACCTCTGGTATGCTTGGCAAAAGTATTTGTTTTCCTTCGTCGTTTTTAACAACATAAACATCATTTGCTCCTGTAGAAAATATATCTTCTACTTTTCCTAAATATTTATTCTCGTCTGAGTAAACATCTAGTCCTATTAAATCTGCAATAAAGTATGTATCTTTAGGAAGTTTTTTTGCATCTTTTCTATCTATTTTTAAATATAGACCTTTTACTTTTTCTGCTTCATTCATATCATCTATGCCTTTTATTTTTAATAAAACCATATTTTTATGATATTTAACCTCTTGTATTTCTACCTTTTGCATTCCATCTTTTTTACAAATATATACTGTTTTTAGTTCTTCAAAACGCTCTGCATCATCTGTAAAAGGATTGACTTTTACAAAACCTTTTACCCCGAATGTATTTACTATTTGTCCTACTTCAAAATATTTTTGCATATATACCTCTAATCTACAAAATCTATATTTACTTTTTTATGTTCTTTTGCACCTATAGATTTCATAACAGTTCTTATTGATTTAGCAACTCTTCCTTGTTTTCCGATTACTTTTCCCATGTCACTGTCAGCAACTTTTACTTTAAAATTAATTGTTTTTTCGTCTGAATCTTCTGTAATCATAATAGAATTTTTATCTTCTACAAGGCTTTCTATAATTGTTTCTAAAATTTCTTTCATTTCAGAATCCTCCTAGTTTGCTTTTTCTATTAAAGCTTTAACTGTATCTGTTGGTTTTGCACCGTTTTTTATCCAAGTTGCAACTTTTTCTTTATCTAAAACTATTGTAGATGGTTCTGTCATTGGATCATATGTTCCAATTTTTTCGATTATTTTACCATCTCTTGGGCTTCTTGAATCTGCTACAACAATGTGATAGAAAGGAGCTTTTTTTGCACCTACTCTTTGTAATCTGATTTTTACCATTTAAATTCACCTCCCATTCCTTTCATCATCTTCTTTAAGCTTTTTCCATCTTGCATCTTTTTCATCATTTTTTGTGTCATTTCAAATGTTTTCATGAATTGATTTATTTTTTGTACTGTTGTTCCACTACCTTTTGCAATTCTTACTCTTCGACTAGCATTAAGTATTCTAGGATTTTTTCTTTCTTCTTTTGTCATAGAGCAAATCATTGCTTCAATTCTTACAAACTCTTTGTCATCAACTTTTAAGTCTTTTATATTAGCCATTCCAGGTACCATTTTTAGTAATGATGAGAATGAACCCATTTTTTTGACTTGTCTTAATTGTGCTAAATAATCGTCTAAATCAAACTCTTTTTTTCTTAGTTGTTTTTCTAATTTTTCAGCTTCTTCTAAGTCAAATGACTCTTCTGCCTTTTCTATTATAGAAAGTACATCTCCCATGCCTAAAATTCTTGATGCCATTCTGTCTGGGTGAAATACTTCTATATCACTAAGTTTTTCTCCTGTTGCCGCAAATTTTATTGGTCTATTTGTAATCTTCTTTACAGATAGTGCTGCACCACCACGTGTATCACCGTCTAATTTTGTTAAAACTACGCCATCTATGCCTAGAGCTTGATTAAAGCTATCTGCAACATTTACTGCATCTTGACCTGTCATAGAGTCTACAACTAATAATATTTCATGAGGTTTTACACCTGCTTTTAAGTTTTTAAGTTCATTCATTAGTGCTTCATCTATATGAAGTCTTCCGGCAGTATCTAAAATAACTACATCATTTAATTTACTCATTGCAACGCTTAGTGCTTGTTTAGCTATGTGTACAACATCTTTTGAATTTTCGTTTGCATATACCGGTATATTTAGCTGACTACCTACAACTTGTAATTGTTTTATAGCGGCTGGTCTATATACATCGCACGCTACTAGCAATGGCTTTTTGCCTTGTTTTCTTAATAAGTTTGCTAGTTTACCTGCTGTAGTAGTTTTACCAGAGCCTTGCAGTCCTACTAACATAATAATTGTTGGAGGATTAGGTGTAAAATTAATTTTGCTTTCTTCTCCACCTAAAAGTTCTACTAGTTCATCTTTTACTATTTTTACAACTTGCTGTCCAGGAGTTAATGATTTTAACACATCTTGGCCTAGAGCTTTTTCTTGAATTGAAGATATAAATTCTTTTACTATTTTATAGTTTACATCTGCCTCTAATAGTGCAAGTTTTACCTCTCTTAGCATTTCCTTTAAATCTGATTCTGTAATTCTTGTTTTTCCTCTAAGTTTTTTTGTTATGCTTTGTAGTTTTTCTGATAGTCCTTCAAAAGCCATCTTTTATCCTCCTTGTTTTTCTATAAGTGTATGTTCGTAAGTTGTAATTTTCTAAACTAAGCAGTTTAGTTCTTTTCTAACGTGATTTAAAATCTTTTCTATTTTTTTATCTGATGATACATCTTGTATCTTTGTTAGTTCGTTTAATATCTCTTGTAATGCTTTTTCTTGTTTCATCATCTTTTCCATAATCGAAAGCTTTCCTTCTAGTTCGAAAAGTTTATTCTCTCCCTTCTTTATAATGTCTCTTACTGCTTGCCTTGTAATATTATTATTTTCTGCAATTTCAGAAAGTGATAAATCATTATTGTAATAATCTGTTAGTATTTCTAGTTGCTTTTCAGTTAACAATTTGCCATATATTTGGCATAATATACTTATTTCAACATTTTTTTCCATGTTTTATCACATTCCTTTCCAAAAAGTATGCACCCAACTTTTTTTAGTTTGCACCTTTTAATTTGTAATGCTAATATACTTTACATCATTTTTGTTCATTTGTCAAGCATTTTTGCTTTATTTTTTTAATTTTTACGCATATTTTAATTGCAATTTGTATTATTCTAATTTTTATATAAATATTATTTTAAAATGTTACTTTTTTAGTTTGTTTTAACAATCCATTCCCCATTTTTTCTGCTGCTTTTTCTTTCTATCAAACCCTTTTCTTGCATTTTATTCATATACGTTTTAACTGTTCTTATAGATTTATTTATTTGTGTTGCAATTTCTTCTTGTGTTACCATAGGATTACTTTTTAGTATATTAATAATTGCTTGCTCTTCCAAAGTATAATTATTATATTTATTACCTTCATCATTTGTACTTGCCTGATTATTATCTATATGTGTATCTCTATTTTTTAATTTATAATTTGATTTTGTTAATAAATTATAAAAAAATTTTTCTAAAAAAATCGTATCCTCAAATACATTCTTTTCGAAATTTTTATAATTTGCTCTTACTAAGGAATTTCTAAAATACCAAGAATTTTCGGCAAAAACATCATCATTAATATCAAAGCCAAATGTTCTTAGATATTTTATTATAAATACTGCGGTAGTTCTTGTATTGCCTTCGCAAAATGGATGTATCTGCCAAATGTCCGAAGTAAACCTACATAAATGTTTTATTGATTCATCTAAACTTAAGTCTTTATATGAAAACTTTTTTTCTTGTTCAAAATCATATTCTAATGCATCTTTTATAGTTTCATATGGTGAATACAGCACTGTATCTCCATTTAACACCCATTCTTTCTTTGTAAAATTATAATTTCTATACACTCCCGCACCTTCAAAAATATCTATAAATAATCTTTTATGAATATTTAATAATTCTGTTGGTGCAAAATTAAATGCTTTTTCACTTAATATTTCTGTTATTCGAACTGCCACTTTATCTGCTTCTTCGTTTTCTTTTTCAAATCCATTTCTACTGTCTTGTGCTTCATAATATTGGTCAATTCTCTTTTTGGCTTCCTCTATACTGATATTTCCCTCTATATGTTCTTTTGCTGTTTCTATTAAGTATTTTGATGGTTTTAGTCCATCTACATCTTGAAGGCCTATTGCTGTTTCCCATGTTTTGGTTTTCTCTATTTTGCTTTGTTCACCTTGCTTAATATATTCCGATAATTCTATATTCCAATCATTTTTCTTTTCCATAACTAATCCTCCTACATGTACTATTATACCATAAATTTAGTACATTATCAATTTTAAAGTGCAATTTTTGCACTTTAAAATTAGTTTGTTGCACTTTAAAAGAGCATAGCTTTTAACTTATGCTCTTTTAGTCTAATAATATTTTATACCTAATTTCCTGTTCTATTTAATATAAAGCACTGTACGAAAACCAGTACCTACGCCTGTTTTTTCAATCCTTCCTCCTCCATCTCTAAAGCATGTAGAATATTTATTTGTGTTACTAAGGAACCCACCTGATCGACACATACGGTATTCTTCACCAGTTGTATTGTATGATATTTCTTCGGTCCATTCCCACAAATTTCCCGCCGCATCATATATATGATATACTTGTGCTGTTTTGCTAGCACCCGTTGTTAATAAATCTCCATTATTACTACTATAATTATTTGTTGTTCCTGTTGTTTTAGTTCCAAATGATTTTAACGTCCACACATTTGAATTTGTTGAATTGTAATCACATTTTGCTAATCTTCCAACATAATGAATTGAATTATTCATATAATTTCCCCAATCAGTCGAATCTACTAAATTCGATTCAGTTAATATACTTTTATTTTCTCCTATAGTTTTGCCTATCATTTTCTTCAACATTACGTCCCATTGCGTTCCTGTAATTAATCCACTACTTAAAGAATCTTTTTTGTACATACTTTCTGCATTTGCTTTCGCATGTGTCCAATCAATGAACATCCAAGGCACTATTCCTGCTTTGCTTTGTGGTATTCCTGCTTTGTTGTATATTTGATTAGAGCCTGTATGTTTTTGATTTTCTATAGTTTCTTCTATTGTATTTGCAAGTCCTGCTTCATATCTTGCCACATAAAATCCACCATATTTTTCTATTTGTGCTTTTTCTTCGTCCGGTGTTGTTGTATTCCAATTAGCATTTGCTAACGTTCCGTTCGTTTGTTTTACTCCATTCCAAGTATCGCATTTTTGATATTCCTCTATTGCACATGGAATCCATACAAATTGATTTCCCTTTAATTTTGTTGTATATTCATATGTTGTTTTATCTAGAGTTTTATCATCTTCTTTCTTTGTTTCAGGATTATATTTATATCTATCATTTTCATTATCTGATATTATTACTCCAGTATCCAAATTTCCTCCCACATAATAAAAATCTTTTGGAATAGGTACTACTGTTGTTCCTCCAACTGATATTGCGTATATACCTGTATCTTCACCTTCTTCTGTTTGCGTTTTCCAGTTGTCTGGTAACTGTACCTTAGTTCCTGTTTCAGTATCTTTCGTCGCAGGTGGTGTTGTTTCTCCTATTTTTTCTATATCTACTATTGAAATAAAACTTGTTTTTAGGTTTTCTTCTAGCTTAAATTGATACTTATTATTACACACAACATATAATTCTTTTGGTTCATTGCTTATTGTCCCTATTGTAGTTATTGTAGCAATTTTATTGCCTGCCACATAATAATTTACATTTGTTTCGTTCTTTAAAGCTTCTATTACATCATTTATTGTTGCGTTTCCTTCCTTTTGTGCTTGCACATCTGCTATTTTTATATCAAGTTTTTCTTTTTCCTGTGCTATTTCATACTCTTGTTTTGCATATTTTGTTCTACTAAGTAATCCATTTTCTCCTAAGATTAAGTTTATTGCTACGCCGGCTAATATAATTAAAAGTATTATTGTTACTACCAAGGCAATCAAAGTTATTGCTTTTTCGCTTTTCTTTTTGTAATTCATTTTTTCTTTCTCCTTTGTTTCAATTTTGATTTATTCTATCATTCTCATTTTTAATTGTAAAGGATTTTTATTAAATAATACAAAAACAAGAGTAAAACTTTCGTTAAACTCTTGTTACTTCTCTTTCTTTATTTAATAGAGCCTTCATTCTGCTCTTAGCATCAAACTTGCTTTTAACTTCAAAATCTTTTAATCTGTTTGGATTACTGTCATACACTAATTCTATATTTGGACAATATTTTTTCTTATTAAATATACTATTAGTAAATAAATTTGAAAATCTTGATTTTATTTTGTCAAAAATTGTTTCTTCCACTTTTACTAATGCATATATTTTTCTTTCTGAAAAAACCTTTATTCTATCTGTTTCAACGCCTATATAATATTCATCATATTGATATAATTGTACTGATTTTCCTTCTTCATATTTAGCTTTTACAGCTTCTATCATATCTACTCTGCTAAATTTTCTAGACTCATACTTAATAGTCTTTTCAGGGTTAGTCTCGCATATTCCAAATACACTAATTAATTTGCCGTCGTAAACACATATTTTATCTATATAACTTTCTTGTTCTTCAAAGTGTGAACCTATATTTTCTATTTCTAGTTTTTCTACATTAAAATCTTCAAATTGTGTTAAATCTGGACATACAACTTCTAATAATACTTTTGACCTTATTTTATCAAATTTTGCATCACAAAAAAGCTTATCTTCTAAAGTGTTTTCTACATACTTTAAATAATTGTCATCTACTTCTTCATTTAAAACAGCTTTCTTTACATTTTCATGAAGTTCTAATGCTTCTGACATTTTTTGAATCTTTTCAAGAATTGCATCAAACTCCTCTTTTTTCTGTTTTTTTAAATCTACATCCTCTATTATTTCTTTTCCTTCTTCGTTCATCTTTAATGGCATTCCTTCCTAATGCGTAAATATGGTTTTATATTATTCAACCTACTCGTTTATTATTAAACTGTTTTTTTATTATAACATTATATATGAAAAAGTGTATTACTTTTTCATTACTTTTTTGTTACAAATATATTACAAAGATGTTTTTTCTTCTGCTTTTTCCCCTTTTACAGCTGTTTTGTCAGTTTCTTCAACTACTATTTTAGTATATAAAGCTTTCAAATTTTTCTTTTTAAGAGTCTTTTTTACTCCGTTTTCACTTACTTGTTTAAAAACTGTTTTTGCAAATCTGTTTATTCTAGGATTTACTTTTTTTCTTCCTTCTGCTTTTGCCCAATATTCTAATGGCATAGTTTGTTTCCAATTTTCTTTATTATATATCATTCCTGATGCTAAATTGTCACATATCATTTCTACTGCATATTTATATGGCATTACAATTGTCTTTTCTTTTGCATTTGCATCATACCAATATTCATGATGATGTTTGTTTCTTCCTTTATGGTGTAGCCACGCCTTTGAGTATCCATTTATCCTCATAGATGCATATACTGGACTAAATTTTCCATTATAGTATTTAACTGATTCCCAAAATTCTGTTGGGCTATATTTTGACCAGTCATGCATAAATCCTCTCCATGGTTCTCCTGCCATACAGCATAATTTAAAAACTACCCATTTATGTTTTGTTATTGTTGCAAAATGTCTTACTATATTTGTCAATATCATTTTTTCTTCCTCTCTTCTATAACTTATATTATTTAACTTGATTTGTCAAGTGATAATTTTCTTAATTTACTGCCTTCTAATCGCATTTTATAAACGACAAACTGCAATATTGCACTATAAAAGGACATTAAACAAATGTCCTTTTATATTTTCGATTTCCAAAGTAGTACTCATATCCATTTGGAACGTAATTATAATGCATAATATTATGAATCAATTCCTGTTTTTCATTTATTGATGCGTTTCTACAGATGCAGGCCACCAAATCAATCGGATTATCAAACATTCTGTTTGGATTCAGCCCATCTTCTGCAATCTCTATTTGCGTCAATATGTAAATATATTCTTTTGTATATTTAACATCAACTTCATTGCTCTTTAGTTTCAAGTCCTCCGCAGTAAATACGTATGTCAGAATATTTGTTGCAAGATTCTCTAAGTCCTCTATGTTTTCCTGTATCTGTTTATTCCTACTTTCATCCAATTCCGTATTTAGTATTTCCTTGTTTTCAATTATCTCTTTAACAAGTTCTAACGTCCGCTGAAATTCCTTCAGTCTTCTTTCTCTTATTGTCTTCATATATTTTCTCCTTTTCTATTTTGAAAATGGTTACTCGTTACCGTGTTATGTAAATAATTATAGCATAATAATTTACATTTTTCAATACAATTTCCAAAATTTAGTATATCCCCTTTTCTAATTAGGAGTTAAAATTATTGGATTATGTAGAACCGAGCATAAATGGAATTTAAAATTTTCTAGCAAATGCAAATTTAAAGAAAATCTGATATTATCTAGTACAAAAATCATTCGTACAATTAGAGACTTTCTACTATAAAAAGCGAAAATTTAGGTTTTAGGCTAAATTTCCGCTTTTCTGTATTTTTCTAAATAATTTTAACTTTTATCTAGGAAATTTTATTGCAGCTTGTGCAGCAGCAAGTCTTGCTATTGGAACTCTAAATGGTGAGCAAGATACATATGTTAATCCTACTTTATGACAGAATTCAACACTTGATGGGTCTCCTCCGTGTTCTCCACAAATTCCTAATTTAATATTTGGTCTTACTGATTTTCCTTTTTCAACTGCCATTTCTACTAATTGACCAACTCCTGTTTGATCAAGTCTTGCAAATGGGTCTTGTTCATATATTTTGTTTTCATAGTAAGATCCTAAGAATTTACCAGCATCATCTCTTGAGAATCCAAATGTCATTTGTGTTAAGTCATTTGTACCAAATGAGAAGAATTCAGCTTCTTTAGCAATTGCATCAGCAGTTAGTGCAGCTCTTGGTATCTCTATCATAGTTCCTATATGATATTCCATATCAGAACCTTTTTCTTTCTTAACTAATTCTGCAGTTTCTACAACTATATCTTTAACGAATTTTAATTCTTTTACTTCTCCAACTAATGGAATCATAATTTCAGGTACTATATCGTATCCTTCTTCTGCTTTAACTTCAATTGCAGCTTCCATTAATGCTCTTGTTTGCATTCTAGCTATTTCTGGATAAGTTACAGCTAAACGGCATCCACGATGTCCCATCATTGGGTTAAATTCATGTAATTCAGCGCATTTTGCTTTTAAGTGTTCTACAGTAACACCCATATCTTTAGCTAGTGCTACAATTTCATCATCTTCTTTTGGTAAGAATTCATGTAGTGGTGGATCTAAATAACGTACTGTCATTGGTAATCCTTTTAATTCTTTGTACATGGCTTTGAAATCACCTTTTTGGAAAGGAATTAATAGTGCTAACGCTTTTTCTCTTTCTTCAACTGTTTCAGATAATATCATTTTTCTGATAGCAAATATTCTTTCTTCATCAAAGAACATATGCTCTGTTCTACATAATCCGATACCTTCAGCTCCTAATTCGATAGCTTTTTTAGTATCTCTTGGTGTATCTGCGTTTGTTCTAACACCTAATTTTCTAAATTTGTCTGCCCATTCCATAACACGACCAAATTCACCAGCGATTGTAGCATCAACTGTTGGAATTGCTCCATCATAGATATTTCCTGTTGTTCCATCTATTGAGATTATATCTCCTTCATGATATGTTTTTCCAGCTAATGTGAATTGTTTGTTTTCTTCGTCCATAACAATGTCTCCACATCCTGAAACGCAACATGTACCCATACCACGAGCAACAACTGCAGCATGTGATGTCATACCACCACGAACTGTTAATATACCTTGAGCAGCTTTCATACCTGTAATATCTTCTGGAGATGTTTCAAGTCTTACTAATACAACTTTTTCACCTTTTCCACCAATACCTTGAATTTCAGCATCTTCAGCTGTAAATACTATTTTACCACAAGCAGCTCCAGGAGAAGCACCTAAACCTCTACCAGCAACTTGAGCTTCTTTTAAAGCTTTTGTATCAAATTGTGGGTGTAATAATGTATCTAGGTTTCTTGGGTCTATCATAAGTACTGCTTCTTCTTCTGTACGCATTCCTTCATCAACTAAATCGCATGCAATTTTTAATGCAGCTTGAGCAGTACGTTTTCCATTTCTTGTTTGTAACATATAAAGTTTACCGTGTTCAACAGTAAATTCCATGTCTTGCATATCTCTGTAGTGGTTTTCTAATGTAGCACAAACTTTCTTAAATTCTTCAAAAGCTTCTGGGAATTTATTAGCCATTTCTGTAATTTTCATTGGAGTACGAACACCTGCAACAACATCTTCACCTTGTGCATTTGTTAAAAATTCTCCAAATAAACCTTTTTCTCCTGTAGCTGGGTCACGAGTAAATGCAACACCTGTACCACAGTCATCTCCCATGTTACCAAATGCCATAGCTTGTACGTTAACAGCTGTTCCCCATGAATAAGGAATATCGTTATCTCTTCTATAAACATTTGCTCTTGGGTTATCCCATGAACGGAATACGGCTTTAACAGCTCCCATTAATTGTTCCTTTGGATCATCTGGGAAATCTGTTCCTATTTTTTCTTTATATTCAGCTTTAAATTGGTTAGCTAATTCTTTTAAATCATCAGCGTCTAATTCAACATCTAGTTTAACTCCTTTTTCAGCTTTCATTTTGTCAATAAGTTCTTCAAAATATTTTTTACCAACTTCCATAACTACATCTGAATACATTTGAATGAATCTTCTGTAGCAGTCCCATGCCCATCTAGGATTGTTAGATTTTTCAGCTATAACATTAACAACTTCTTCATTTAAACCTAAGTTTAATATTGTGTCCATCATACCTGGCATTGAAGCTCTAGCTCCTGATCTAACTGATACTAATAATGGATTTTCTTTGTCTCCAAATTTCTTTCCAGTTATTTCTTCCATTTTAGCTATATACTCATTTATTTGAGATTGGATTTCTTCGTTAATTTCTCTTCCATCTTCATAATATTTAGTACAAGCTTCTGTTGTGATTGTGAATCCTTGTGGAACTGGTAAACCAATATTTGTCATTTCTGCAAGGTTTGCTCCCTTTCCTCCTAAAAGTTCACGCATGTTTGCATTACCTTCACTAAAAAGGTATACATATTTTTGACTCATAAAAAAACCTCCTTATGTCTTAACTATATATTTCGTTAAAACCTTGATTTATGCTTGTCCTTGACATATCAAGAACGAGTTCATTATATCTATATTTCCCAAAATTGTAAATAGTTTTCCAGATTTTTTTTTAATTTGCAAATTTTGCTAGAAATACGGGTGAAAAAATATGCCAAATATAGCTTGTTTGTTGCTTTTGTATTGGCAGATATTAGGAGATATGGTATTATATATTTTTTATAGTTTACGTAGTAGACTCTTCATGTAAAACTAGTAAAAAGGGTAATTTCAAATTGAAATTACCCTTTTACTTTGTCACATTTTTTATTTTTTTTCGCCAATTAATATCTTTAACATTTCAATATTCCGATTTTCTGCTGCCTGTCTTATAGCATAGTTGTCCTGTGCTGCTACATCTGCCCCAGCTTTTATTAATAGCTTTACTGTTTCAACATTATCATGTTTTACTGCGATTCTTATAGGAAAATTAAAATTTGCTGTTACATCTGCTCCATATTCTATTAACAGCTTCACTGTTTCAGTATGTCCATTTTCTGCCGCATACCTTATAGCCCAGTTGTTACCTGCTGTTACATCTGCTCCGGCATCTATTAACAACTTAACTACTTCAATATAACCACATCTTGCGGCATATTTTATAGCAAAGTTGTCATCTGCTGTTACATCTGCTCCTTTCTCTATTAACAACTTAACTACTTCAGTACGTCCCCATGTTGCCGCATACTTTATAGCATAGTTGTCATTTGCTGTTAGATCAGCTCCGGCATCTATTAACAACTTTACTACTTCAGTATGTCCCCATCTTGCGGCATATTTTATAGCATAGTTATCATCTGCTGTTACATCTGCTCCTTTCTCTATTAACAACTTAACTACTTCAGTATGTCCGTTTTTTGCCGCATGCTTTATAGCATAGTTGTCATTTGCTGTTATATCTGCTCCAGCATCTATTAACAACTTAACTACTTCAATATATCCGTTTTCTGCCGCATGCTTTATAGCATAGTTGTCATTTGCTGTTAGATCTGCTCCGACATCTATTAACAACTTTACTACTTCAGTACGTCCGTTTTCTGCCGCATGCCTTATAGCATAGTTGCCATCTGCTGTTAGATCTGCTCCGGCATCTATTAACTGCTTTACTATTTCAGCATAACCTTCTTTTGCTGCAACTTTTATAGCATAGTTATCATCTTCTGTTACATCTGTTATCTGGATTAATAAACTAACTAATTTAGTATTATTATTTTCTACTGCCCAGTTGAAAACTTTTTCTTTATTTAGTTCAACATTTTTATCTACTGCAATAATTTCTTTTAATAAGTCATAGTGTTCGTCCAATGACAATTTAAATGATACCTCTACTAAATTTTTCCGTTTCCCCATGTTTTTTCTCCTTTCTTATTCGGTATTTACCTAATTAAAAAAATAAGCAACATTTTTATGTTACTTATTATATATTCTTTTATTTTAAGTGTCAAGCCGAATTTCCTTTTTTTATCAGGGTCATTTCATAAAACATTACAGAATTGTAATATTGATGAAATTTCCCTGCCTTTTTATTATAAGGATTAATAGCTTTTTTTATATTTTAGAAAAGGGTAATTTCAAATCGAAATTACCCTTTTACTTTATTACATTCTTTAAAATTTTGCTCCTGCATCAAATAATATATTCACTATTTTGTTATAACCTTCTTTTGCTGCCCATCTTATAGCCTCGTTGTCATTTGCTGTTACATCTGCCCCGGATTGAACTGAACAACTAACTACTTCAGCCATATTATTTTCAGATCTCACTTATCATTGTATATAAATTCTCATGCTTTTTCTACTAGGACATTTTCACTTACTAGTCACAAGTTTTTCAGAAAATTTTTTAATTTGCGAATTTGGCTAGAAATGTAATCCAAAAAAACAGATTTTATAGAATAATCGTCAACATCTGATCTAGCTTCTATTAACATCTTAACTACTTCAGTATGTCCATTTTTTGCCGCATATCTTATAGCATAGTTGTCAACTGCTGTTACATCCGCTCCGGCCTCTATTAACATCTTTACTATTTCAGCATGTCCATTTGCTGCCGCATACCTTATAGCATAGTTGTTATTTGTTGTTACATCTGCTCCGGCCTCTATTAACAGCTTTACTATTTCAGCATGTCCATTTTCTGTCGCACGCTTTATAGCATCGTTTTCCCATGCTGTTACATCTGCTCCTTCCTCTATTAACAACTTAACTACTTCAGTATGTCCACCTCCTGCCGCATTCCTTATAGCATAGTTGTCATCTGCTGTTAAATCTGCTCCGGCATCTATTAACAACTTAACTACTTCAGTATGTCCGCTTTCTGCCGCATGCCTTATAGCATAGTTGTCCTGTGCTGTTACATCTGCTCCGGCTTCTATTAACTGCTTTACCATTTCAGTATAACCGTATCTTGTGGCATATCTTATAGCATAATTATTATCTGCTGTTACATCTGCCCCGGATTGAATTAGCCGACTAGCTAATTCAACATTATTATTTTTTAGAGCCCACTCAAACGCTTCAGTTTCATTTAATTTACAATTTTTATCTATATTGTAAATTTCTTTCAATAAGTCATAGTGTTCCTCCAATGACAATTTAAATGATACCTCTACTAAATTTTTCCGTTTCCCCATGTTTTTTCTCCTTTCTTATTCGGTATTTACCTAATTAAAAAAATAAGCAACATTTTTATGTTACTTATTATATATTCTTTTATTTTAAGTGTCAAGTTAAAATTCCATCTTGTCTTCTAGCCATGCTGGGATTTCATCTATTTTTAGTCTTATTTGTTCCATTGTATCTCTGTCTCTTATTGTTACTGTATCGTCTTCTAGAGTATCAAAATCTACTGTTACACAATATGGTGTTCCTATTTCATCTTCTCTTCTATAACGTTTTCCTATTGAACCTGCTTCATCATAGTCACACATAAACTTTTTAGACAATTTGGTATATACTTCATCTGCTTTTTCACTTAATTTTTTAGAAAGTGGAAGCACAGCTACTTTGTATGGAGCAAGTGCTGGGTGTAAATGTAAAACACATCTTGTGTCGCCTTCTGCTATTTCTTGTTCTTCGTATGCGTTACACATCATTGCTAAGAATATTCTGTCTACACCAACTGCTGGTTCTACACAATATGGTACATATTTTTCGTTTGTTTCTGGGTCTAAATATGTTAAGTCTTGCTTTGATGCTTCCATATGTCTTGATAGGTCATAGTCTGTTCTATCTGCTATTCCCCATAATTCTCCCCATCCAAATGGGAATAAAAATTCTATATCTGTTGTTCCTTTGCTATAGAATGATAATTCTTCTTTTGAATGTTCTCTTAATCTTAAATTTTCTTCTTTTATTCCTAAATTTAATAGCCAATCTTTGCAGAATTTTTTCCAATATTCATACCATTCTAAATCTGTTCCTGGTTTACAGAAAAACTCTAATTCCATTTGTTCAAACTCTCTTGTTCTAAAGATAAAGTTTCCTGGAGTTATCTCGTTTCTAAAAGAACGTCCCATTTGACCTATTCCCATTGGCATTTTTCTTCTTGTTGTACGAAGCACATTTTTAAAATCCACAAACATTCCTTGAGCTGTTTCTGGTCTTAAATATACCTCAGATTTTGCATCTTCTGTAACACCCATATATGTTTTAAACATTAAATTGAATTTTCTTATTTCTGTAAAATCTTGTTTTCCACAGTTTGGACATGTTATATTATTTTCCTTTATATAATCAACTAATTGTTCATTTGTCCATCCATCTAGACCAGTTATATCTTTTCCTTGTTTAAATCCCCATTCTTCTATTAATTTGTCTGCTCTATGTCTTGTTTTGCAAGCTTTACAGTCTATTAATGGGTCTGAAAATCCTCCTACGTGTCCTGTTGTTACCCATACTTGTGGGTTCATCATTATTGCTGCATCAATTCCTACATTGTGTCTATTTTCTGTTATAAATTTTTTCCACCATGCATCTTTAATGTTTTTCTTAAGTTCTGAACCTAAAGGGCCATAGTCCCATGAATTTGCAAGTCCTCCATAAATTTCTGAACCTGGATATACAAATCCTCTGTTCTTACATAATGCTACTAATTTTTCCATTGTTAGTTCACTCATTTTATCTTCATTCCTTTCTATTTTATGAGTTTTTAATACTTAAGTGCTTTTATCACTTTTTAGGTTGTGCACAAATGGTAATTTTTTCATTAAAAAAATCGCCTCTAGCGCACAAACGCTAGGGACGAAATTTTATTCCGCGGTTCCACCCTAATTGGTATAATATTGTATACCCTCTTTATTTTAGTATGCTCCAAAGTTCCCCACATTTCCTTTATTATTAACTTTCACCACTCGTTAACTCTCTTTAAATATTGGATAATGCTTTTTCTTTTTCAACGCATTTATTTTCTTTATATATTTTAGCAAGTTCATAAAGTAAAGTCAATGCTTTTGTTAATATTTTTGATGAATTTATATTACAAACTCATTACTATATTACAAATATGATTTGGCACTTTTTAGTGCTTCTTGTCTACTTTTCTGTATGTATTACAATCTTATTGCAAAATGGAATTTTTTAGCACTTTATATTACATAATTATTACAAAAATATTTCATTTACTTTTCTTATGTCTACTATTTTGTAATATTTAACTTGCTTTTTATCAAAAAATAATTCTGTGGATACTGTGGATAACTTTGTTGATAACGTATTTTAGGCACTTGTAGGTCATGAATTGTTCACACTATTTTTTTGACTATTTTTTATGAAAACTTGTGCATTATTAAGTTATTTATTATGTGTACCTTTTCACTATTTTAATCTCTTTTTGTAATTTAAATTCATTTGAATATTTAAGCATAAAATGAACCCACCTTATTAAACTTTTTTGTCTAATAAGGTGGGTATACTTCATTCTGCGATAGTTTTTTACTTATTAATTTTCATATAGTTCTTTATAAATTTTATAGTCTCTTAATATTTTTCTGACATAATTATTAGTTTCTTTAAATGGTATATTTTCTATGTCAGAACCATCAGCTTTTATTGTTCCTTGGCTTATCCAGTTGTCTACATTTCCCCTTCCTGCATTATATGCAGCTAGTGCTAATAAATAGTTATTATCATACTTTTTCATAAGTTTTGCAAAGTATTTAGTTCCTATTTTTATATTCATTTCTGGGTTATATAAACTTTCTGTTACAATAATCTCTTCTCCAACCTCATTTGCCTCTTCTGTGGCTGTTGTTTCCATCAATTGCATTAACCCTATTGCACCACTTTTTGACTTTATATTTCTATTAAAATTGCTTTCTGCTTTTATTATTGCAAATGTAAGCATTGGGTCTATATCATTTTCTTCGGAATATTTGTACACATATTCTGAATATTCTATTATATATATTTTCTTTAATATATAGTTTTGTACTTTCAGTACACCAAATAGCAATATTATACTAAAAACTATTATTGCTACTATTAAAATTATCTTTAATTTTCTATTCAAATTTTTCTCCTTTTGTTAACATTGGATTGTTGAATGTTAGATATTTTTATTACCTTTTTTCTTCTAACATCTAACACCATTATTTACAATCATACCAGTTTGTAGCCTCTGAAACCTCTACCTCTAACGGTACCGTTAATTTGACTGCATTTTCCATGCTATTTTTTAGTAGCTTCTTTGCTTGTTCTTTGTCTTTTTCTGCCACCTCTAATATTAATTCATCATGTACTTGTAATATTATGTTTGCATCTATAGCAGTTTCTTCTAAGTTTCTATTTAAATTTACCATTGCTATTTTCATTATATCTGCTGCTGTTCCTTGTATTGGAGTATTCATTGCTACTCTTGCTCCAAATTGTCTTACCATATAGTTGTTTGACTTTAATTCTGGGACATATCTTCTTCTATTAAATAGTGTTTCTACATATCCTTTTTCTTTTGCTTCTTCTACAATATCTTTCATAAATTTATCTATTCCGCTGTATTTTTCCAAATATTGTTCTATATAGTTTTTTGCTTCTTTTCTAGATACACCTAGTTGCTCTGCAAGTCCAAAATCACTTATTCCATATACAATTCCAAAGTTTACTGCTTTTGCTGCAGAACGCTCTTCTTTTGTTACATCCTCTATCTTCTTTCCTAAAACTTTTGCAGCTGCTTGTTTGTGTATATCTTCTCCATTTTTAAATGCTTCTAACATGTGTGCATCTTGTGATATATGTGCTAACACCCTTAATTCTATTTGTGAATAATCTGCATCAATATATACATATCCCTCTTTTGGCTTAAATACTTTTCTTAATTGTTTTCCTAATTCAAATCTTGTTGGAATGTTTTGTAAGTTAGGCTCTGTTGAACTTATTCTTCCTGTAGCAGTTACTGTTTGATGGAAATATGAATGTATTCTTTTTGTTTTTTCATTTATATATGGCAATATTCCTTCTACATATGTAGAGTTTAACTTCATTAATCCTCTATATTCTAATATTTTTTCTACTATAGGATGTTCTTTTTTTATCTTCTCTAGTGCATCTACATCTGTTGAATATCCCTTTTTTGTTTTCTTTGATGATGTAAGTTTTAACTTTTCAAACAATATGTTTCCTAATTGTTGTGTTGAATTTATATTAAACTCTTCTCCTGCTAATTCGTATATTTCTTTAGTTAACTCTTCTAATTGTGCTTTTAGCTTTTGCCCAAATTCAATCAATTCTTCTTTATCTAAATACATTCCTTCATATTGCATTTTTGCTAGCACATATGTTAGTGGCATTTCTATGTCATTAAATAATTTTAGTTGATTTAATTCTTGTAATTTGCTTGTTAATACTTCTTTTAATTTACTTATGCCATATGTGTAAAATGCTAACTCATATTTTAAGCCATCGTCTTGTTTACTAGCCTCTTCAAATAAATTAATCTGTGTATTTTCGTTTTTTACTACTCCAAATTTTTCAATATAATTATTCATGTCTAATTCCAAATATTCATTTGCTAAGTCCTTTATAGGATATTTGCTCGTAGTTGGATTTAATAGATATGCAGCAATTTCTATGTCAAATGCTAAATTTTTAGTATCTATGTCTAATTCTTTTAGCATAACATAGTCTTCTTTTATCTTGTAGCTTATTTTTTGTATTTTCTCATCTTCAAATATATTTCTAATTTTTTCTGCAAATAGTTGCTTATTTTGTATTAGTATATAATACACTGTATTTTCGATTATTATACTTATTGATTTTAGCTCTTTACGTATTATATTTTTGCTATTTTTTACGTCTTCTTTTTCTAAGTAATATATTATTTCTCCCGCTTCTCTTATTTTGCCAAGTATATCCTCAGTATTTTCTATATCTATACTTTCTACTATAAATGATGTTTCTTCATTTTTCGCGTCTTCTTTTAATTTTTGGCCTTCTTTTAAATCAAATCTATCTATATATCTATTAAATTTTAACTCTTTAAATTTTGCAAGTACCGCTTCTTTATTCCACTCTTTAACTTTAAAATCCTGCATTGTTTCTTCTATAGGCACATTTATATTTATTGTTCCTAGCTCTTTTGACATATATGCTAAATCTTTATTTTCTAGTATTTTTTCTCTAGTTTTTCCTTTTACACTTAATGCTTGTCCTTCTTCTAGTTCTTTATATAAATTTTCTACACTACCATATTCTTTTACTAGACTTAATGCTGTTTTTTCTCCTACTCCTGGTACCCCAGGAATATTGTCAGATGTATCACCTTGTAATCCTTTTACATCTTTTAGCTTTTCTGGTTCTAATCCATATACTTCTAAAACTTTTTTTCTATCAAAATCTTCAGTTTCTGTTTTTCCAGCTTTTGTACGAGGTATTCTTACAGTAATATGGTCTGATGTTAATTGAAAAGTATCTCTATCTCCAGAAAGAATGGTTACATCTAAACCGTCTTTTTCTCCTCTCTTTGATAAAGTTCCTAAAACATCATCTGCTTCGTACCCTTCTTTTTCTATTATTGTTATATTCATATCTCTTAAAATTTCTTTTATAATCGGCATTTGAGATGCAAGTTCATCTGGCATTCCGTGTCTTGTTGCCTTATAGCCTTCATACATTTTGTGTCTAGCTGTTGGTGCTTTTAAGTCAAATGCTACTGCTATATAATCTGGTTTTAAGTCCTCCTCTATCTTGAATAAGATTGCTAAAAAGCCATATACTGCATTTGTATATGTTCCATCTGCAGTCATTAGCATTTTTGACCCCATTATTCCATAAAAAGCTCTATTCATTATGCTATTTCCATCTACTAATAATAATCTACTCAATGTTTTGTTCTCCCTTCATCCATATCTGAGTTTCTTTATTCTCATAAATTAATTGTGTATTTTCTGTCATAACTAACTGTTTATTTGTTTTATATGTGTATCTGTTTTTAAACAATACTATATACTCATATTCTCCATTATTCCATTTTCCTATTTCTTTATCAATGTTACTAAAATCTGTTGAATGTGGCTCATGTTTATATAACATTACTTGCTTCCAGTCTTCTTGTCTTGGTATTACTAAAAATAATGTTTTACTAGAATCAATGTTATCCTCTACATACTCTAAGCATTGTATTTCCTGTTTGCTTATTAAGCTTGGCATTTCAAGCAATGTTCTGTTTATATTAAATATACCCATTATTGTCGTTATGTTTTCTTTTTCTTTATCTATATAATCTCCTTTAAATATGTACCTAATATCTTTAATAGATATTATCATTATTCCTAAATATAAAATAACTAATACTATGGCTATTACTTTGTTTATTTTCCTTTTATCGTAAAAACATAGTAATCCCATTGTAGACATGTAGATAAGTACTGCCCACAATATATAGTTCATTTTGCAATAGTAATATGAAGACATCATATTTGCTTTATATAAGCAAAACAAAATTATACTATATATAATACTAGATAATATTATAACTATATTAAAGTTTATTTCTTTGTGTTTTACTTTTTGCATTATATAATAAATACTAAATGGTATAAATAATATAAAAGTAGACCACATATTTCTATATATGTAACCTTCATTCTCTATTCCTTTCACAGGATTATTGCCTGCTAATAATGTAGGAAAAACAAAATATATTAGACCTAGCATTCCTGGTAAAATTAATGTTATAAATGTACTTTTTAATAGCTTTTTATTAATTAATTTACCATTTTCTTTATAGTTTTCATATATATAATATACAAATTCTGCTACATATACAAATGGTGCAAATAGATTATACGACAAAATTACACCTATATTTATTAATGTAACAGATAGCATTTTGTAACTACTTTTCACATTGTTTTCTTGTATGACTAACCATACTAGCAAAATTAAATTTATTCCTGCCTGTAGATAATGAAATCCTGTAAGCATGCTATTTAATGGGTATCCTAACTCATAGATTACACTTGCTATACTTATTATAATGAATTTTATCCACGTATTTGCCTTTTCTTTCATTAATAAATAAAAAATCGCTGGTGCAGATATCCATATACAGATATCTGAAATTATAAATACTTTATATAAATTGAACTCTCCTATTATTGGTGCAAGCGCTTTATATATAATTCCTTCATTTGCATACGCATATGGCATAAATCCTTCATACGTTCCTTGTTTTATCATTAAACTATTAGCATTATAAAATAGTTTTGATACATTATAGTGTTCTCTAGCATCTGTTGTATAATATTTTATATTATCTATATTTCCATATTGTTTATGTGTAATTAATGTTGCAGTTATTAATAACAGAATGAAAAATATAATATCTTTTTTATCTATATAAAATTTTTGTATTTGCTTATCTCGTATTATCTTTATCATTATAAGCACTGTTAATGCTATATTTGCTACAGTTAAGTTTATCATATTTATTGGTATATTTATAAAAGTTAGTATATAGCATGTTAGTAAATTGTAACACGTAAACATTGCAAATGTTATTACTGCCTGTTTGCATATATTAAGTTTTTGCTCTGATTTTTTTAATATTAATGTTTGTATATATAGTATTAGTGTTGTTATTATATATATTATATTCATATAAATTTCCTCTTCTTTTTTATTCTTTAGTTCAACATGGAAATTATATCATACTTTTCAATTTATACAAGTAAAAAATTATAGATTTAAAGATTAAAAGGACATTTGGGGACGGGGCATTTTTGTCCTTTACATAAAAAAATGTTTTTGTCACAAACTCTAATTATGTAAAGGGCAAAAATGCCCCGTCCCCAAATGTCCTTTTTATATATATTTTTTTCAAAATTTCAATTCTTTTTGATTTTTTGCTTTGTGAAAATTTATATGATATCCCTTGTAAGAGCAAAAGTTAGATTTACTAAACTAAAACCTTCCGTCCTAATAGTTTATCTTTATATAAATTGATTTATTTTTCTAACCAAACTTTATATATTTTAGCGCTAATTGAATCACTAGCTCCTCCATTTGTTATTCCAGAAATTATATACATTTTCTCTTTCAAATCATTTATATCAATTCTTACTCTTTTATGTTCTCCTTCTCCTAGCCTCGTATAATTAGATGAGTCCGGTTCTCTTATCATACTTCCGTAAATAATACTGATAACTTTCTCCATCCCAAATTCCAAGTTTAGCAAAATGTCCTCCATTTCCATTACTATGAACAGTCACAGATGTTTCAAAACATAAACTTTTATATTCTTCTAAATCTATTTTATCTTTCGTTCTAAAATAATATGTTGAGTATACTGCTTGATCAATTGGTGAATAACAATATAAATAGTTTTCTTTTTTCTCTCCTATTCCAGAATATGTTGAAAAAGCTTTTACCCATCCACCAGTAAGTTGTGCATATTCTTCTCCTTCATTGTAAATTAATTTGCGTATTCTAGTTTTTGTTGTTACTTCATTACTTTTTCTTGCATTGCCTACGTTATCATATGCTAACATATATACTACATATTCCGTGTTTTCATTCAGTCCTGTTATTATATATTCTATTTGTGTTTGTTTTGTTATTTCTTTTACTATTTCATTCGTTTTTGTTGTCACCACATATGTGTAGCTTGCTATTCCACTTTCACTATCTTGTGTACTTCCTGATATTATAAATCCATCATAAGCTATATCTGATACATTTATCGTAAAACTTGCTGGTGGTACATTATCTAATATTGTTATACTTGCTGTATCTACTATGTTAGTTTCATTATTTATTCGTACATATACTACATCTGTGTTATTTAGATTTTCTACCGTTACAATATTATCACTACTTGCTAATGTAGGTTTTATCCATATACCTGATGTACTATTTATTTGATATTCTATATACTCTGGATTTAATGATATTATTCCTATACTTGCCTTTCCATCTTTCCATGTTACATCAGTAAAACTTATTATATCTATACTGTCCAAATAACTTACAGATTTATTTAGTGATTTTCTTCCTTCATATTCTACTTTAGCTAGCATATTTTCTCTTTGAATATTTAATAAATTTATTTCTTTAGTATATTCTGTCCATGTATCTCCATTATCTAAACTATAATAGCATTTTATATTTGCATCATTTTTAGGATAGTCTATTTCTATTGTCTTTGTTGTTCCATCTCCTAGAGTATCATTATTGGTTACTGTTATTTTGGGTTTTGTCGTAGCAATTAGTGTATAATTTTCTTCATTGCTTTCTCCCGTTAATTTAACGTCTATATTTAATATGTCTCCTTCTTCCATCTCTCTATCAAAAGCTATCTTCTTTTTTGAAGAGCAGTCTATTTCAAAGTCATTATTTAAAGTTACATTTTCTATACCTTTTTCATTTTTTACAGTTACATATATTTCTAATTTATTCCCTATTAACTCTTTTATCTCATAATCTATTTTCGTTTCTATACTACTTGCACCAATAATTTCT
>ERZ827452.996-NODE-996-length-31636-cov-39.422184_pt1 | contig 31636 bp, 33 predicted proteins | sample MGYA00519866_ERZ827452 | MGnify/ENA primary metagenome ERZ827452 (study PRJEB31778, sample SAMEA3449307) | human gut metagenome | biome: human gut; feature: human-associated habitat; material: faeces | place: United Kingdom | collected 2010/2012 ... | reverse complement strand
CTATTTTAGCAGTTGTAATGGCACCATCAGCTATCTTATCGGTAATTACCGGAAACGATGCGTTTAATTGGTAGTTTACGATTGCGGTAAACTTAGCTTCTGCACCAGGCTTATTATTCTTTATATATGCCCCAAATACTAATTCTGTATCAGTATCGAAGTCCTTGATTAAAGGAAGGATATATTCCTCCCCAATGTTAAATTGAGTCTTGTCAAAATAAGTTTTTCCATAATACGATAACATCTCATAAGTATTAGTAGCTTCTCCTTTTAATATGTCAACTCTGAATTTTAAGTAAGAACCGGATTTAAGGCTCAAATTAATACATCTTAAATCTATATTTCCTGCTTGCGAGGGAGTATTTTGTTTAAAAAATGACAAACTACCGTTTTCTTTTTTTAAGTCAAAAAGTTCTTCCGTAAGGTTTTTACGAGTAGTCGGATGTACCACCGCATCAGTGGTTGTAGCAGGGTAAATAGTCTGCCCGCCTTTGGTAAGTTTATGAATTTTAGCCATATAATTCTTATTTTAATTCGTAAATTTATTCTTTATCGATTCCCGATTAAAAGAAACCACTCAATACATCTTCGTATTCCTTGTCGGAAATTGGAGAGGAAGAAAGCATCTCATTCTGTACATCCTTTACCACAGAGTCCTTTAATTCGGCACGCTGTTCCTCTGTCATGGAATCCCATGTCATTGGATCTCCCTTATCGCCCTTCTGATAGTTAGGATAAACGTCAATTGTACCTGTACTGTCGTCAGACTTGCCATTGACAAGAACGATGCCTGTAAACTCCATGGATACAAGGTTACAGATACCATCAGCAAAATCAGCATCAGTAAGGTAATACTCGCGTCTGACCGTCAGGTTGCCCGGACGCATGCCATGATTATCAAAAATAACCAGCAGGCTGCCATCATCCAGCCTGCGACAGTTCTTGTAGTCGTGTCCGTCGAAAGAGGTTACAACGGGTTTCGACAATACTGTCTGATAAGTAAACCGGAAAGGAGTTTTCAGGTCTCCATTCAGATTTTTCTCTATGATTTTAAAATCGGACTGATAATTGATTCTCATAACTATAATATTGATGTCACATCGTCAATAGCTTCGGCAGACAGATACTTCTTATCAGCGTCTACGGTTTTCTGATAAGGTGTTAAATCAGGTGCCACGTATCTTTTCAACGCATCGGTAGATAATCTTCCGTTTGTATTCCCTTCCTGGAAGGGTATGTTTTCCTTGCCGTTCGGCATTGTCCGTGCGTCAAGCTCGTTAATCGTTTTTCCTGCCATAATTATTTGTTTTACATTATAAACATTCTACCAATATGGATATATAAGTGCTTACAAATGCAGCTATCTCAATCCAAAACACCGGCTTATCAAATCTATATATCATATATCCGGCCACGATGAAACAAAAAAGCGGGATATACCAAAATCCTACAATGCAAGTCCATAGCATGGCAGATAATCCACATACGACAGTAGCGGTATAATGTATCTTGCCATCTAATTCCAATTTGAAACAAGGAGCTGCCCCTACAAACACCAAACCTCCACACGATAGGAAAGTGAGGAATTGAATCGGTTCGGGTGAGCAGTCCAACCATGCCGGAAGCAATAACATCGACGGAACAATCATGGCAAATTGAAACAGCCATTTAGGATAATTACGCTTCTCCAACTGATAGTAAGTGTCGGAGACAGAGCAAGGTATTCCACATACTTTTACTGCATACATTATGTATGCGGTAAGCAAAACCAAAGAAATAATAGTCAGTGTCATAATATTATAAATTTAAATTAGTAATTGATAGCCACATATTTTCTCTCATTCATACTATATGTCATATCAGCACCTATTTTTACCATCTTTATTTTTTTATTGACAGTATCAATTGCTATAATATTGAATGAATCCTCTGTTTTCGTTCCGTTGATACGTGGAGTATCCGATTCAAAGGCTGCCGCCAAATCAGTCGTTCCCGATGCCACAGCTATTACGGGTATCCCATTCAGGTGCCCGAATGTATCACAATGCTGGTGACCAACGAATGCGCCAACCAATGTCCCATTGTATGTGGCGAAATCTATGTCAACTGTCACACTTCCTAATACGGATTGCCAATTATCAACAGTATATGTATAAGTTTTATTAATTGCAGTCTTGTTCTTGTAAGCAGTAAGGATATCCAAAACGACATCGCCTGACTGCCCATTGGGAAATGTGTAATCAAAAGTTTTACCATACCAATATTCGGTTGTAAATGGATTTTCTTCAAATCTGACCAAGGTGTTAAAATAATGTGTCACGATAACTACATGCCATTCATTTTCAACTTTTAACGCACTGAGTAAAAAGTTTACTTGTTCCTGAGAACAGCAAGTCTTATAGTAATCTGCTCCATTATTGCTGGACTTAACGGAATCGGATGGTATCTCGCAAGCGTTAAGTACAATTACCCGAACCTTATATTCCGAAAAATCCCGATAAAAATAAGTTTTACCGGACTGAATTACAATTCCGTTTTTTTTAACATAAGGCTTGTAAAACCGGTCATATAACTGAGAAATCGTTGGTAAAGAGTTGGCATTTGACTGATCATGATTGCCCAGAGCAACAAGAAAAGGTTTCTTAAAATCCTCCTGTAAACGGTTGAACCAATTATAATCACTTAATACACTCTTATTGACAATATCCCCTCCATGGATGGCGCAATCAATGCAGCCAAACCTTTGGCTGTATCGCAAAAAACGGCTAACAGCCGAATCATGCCCATGGGTATCTGCTATGAATGCAAATTCGAAAAAATTTACCTGAGAAGTGTCGTTATCGAATCTATCCCCATTATAATTATAATATATGGATGCAGCGATTACGGCAGATTCCTTATCCTTGTTATTCAGAATCACATCATTACTGCCGGTTAATGTACCTTCTTCAAATGATAACTCAATAATGGATGGTCCTAACTCCCAAGGTGGCATTTCTTCATTGCCATCATTGCGGCGTAAGGATATACGGATATAATGCACATTTGGCTCTCTCCGGTAAACACCTTCCGATGTATCGTCAAGCACAGTCCCGACTACCGTACCGGAAGAAGTGTACCCCATCAGGTATGCCTTGAAACGAGAATCCGTTTTCAGCCTCACAATACTATAATTGCTGATATCTATCATATCCTTAGTTACCAATCGAATACTACTCGGAGTACTGACAGAACCGTCCGATTGAAGCGTACCTCTGACCCACTTGTCGTTAGGGAGATATACCGAATCATTCATATTCACAGACTTATAAGGTGCTGCCGGAGAATATCTCTGTCCGTCTTGATATATCGTCATTCCGGTTAATGGTATATCTGATTCGGAGAAGTCTTCTTCCGTGCCGGACGCCCCTTCATACGACATAGAGAAACCAACTTTAGCGAAATCATCGGGAGATATAGCACCATCATCGGTTCGCCTGAATGCTATCCTAAAAAAATTTACGCTCCACCAATCAGTAATGTTTTTGTCGGACCAACCATAATCATTGACCAATTGTCCATTTTCACCATATCCTATCAAAGAATAATTATACCCGGGATTTATACGTAAGGTATAATTTTTCTTAGGCTCTATCCGAATCATATTCTTCGTTATAATTCTAGTATCGGAAGAGGTTAGATTGCCTGACATATCAGTAGAGCCATTAATGATTTCACCCAAATCCATTTCTACCAGCACATATTGCGAGGATGTCTTTTTCAAGGATACGGCAAAATCTGTAATTTTAGCAGGGATGGTTACAGTATTTGTGCCACTCATCCAATCTGTTATATCTTCATATTTTACCGAAGCATCAATTCCGCCGATAAAGTACTGATATCCGTCATTGCATCTGAACTGATAGGTCCGATTCCCTTCGATAGAAATGAATTGTGATGATAGCCTGTTTTTTGCTGACGGGTTAATAGAAGTTCCGGAGCCAATACTACCTATCGATAAAGATATTGGGACATTAAACCAACCTGAGTCCCCCGCCAATTTTTCCCCAATCTGATTAATTTTTTCCGAACTGCTCTCCAGTCCGGCAAGGTCTGTTTTTTTTGCATATCCGGCTAAATCAACATTACCTCCACCGCCTGTCTTCCCGGTATCCATCCACGAACCGGCTGTTTCACAACGGTATATCTTCCCAGGGATAGAATCACCAACCACCGCCCAATCTCCGGGGGATGGATTTGGGTACTTGGACTTCAATTCCTCAACAGTTGGGAATAGCCCTTTATTTTTTGTCGCCGACAGACTCACACTATCTATGGCGGTAGAGATTTTGCTGAAATTCTCATTCAAACGAGCAGCTATATCCCGAAATTTTCCCGAATTCAGTATCGTATTTAAATTCATATATTATTTTTTTACTCTTAACACTCCACTTATGATTGAATCACCAATAGGGATTGATGTCATATATACACCTCCCGTTTCCACGCTGTCCTCAGAAGTAGGCCAATTACTTGAAAAAAGGTCAGATATATAATGTCTGGATGATATATCGGAATAAACCGCTTTCATTCCAACCCTCATTACCTCACCATTTCCACCTATAACCGTTACGTTCTCAGGTGCAATAAGGATGTCTGTTTTTTCAACCTTATTCTCAATTCTAATTCGTTCCGGATATACTGTGGTTTTCAGTAATTCTTCATTATTGCTGCTGTATTTTTTTAAAATAATATCTCCATATTCATAACCTTCTTCCGACCTGTTAAACCTCATCGTCACTGTCTCATTTCCTTCTGCCGTGAACATTTTCAAAGTCTTACTTACCGGATCTATCACAATCCTCTTACCATCAATAGCAGTTTCTACACGCCCCCTGAATAATCCTCCGACAGCGTATATGTATCCTTTTAAAAATATATCACCACCATGAGTTGCTATAAACTTGGCAAGATTACCCCACTCAGAATCAGAGGGACTGTAATCAGGATTGGATTTTAATCGGGCTATTGTACGCATAGCTTGCTGTAATGTTCCACCCGCCCAAAATGCCACATCGTCATCGTCATTATAGATACCTGAAATACCTGCGGTTACTTTTTGAAGCTTTCCGTTCTTGTAGTTCCCAAGCTGTATCATGTTAGCCAAAATCAAACCACCAAGAATGTCTACAGAACCATCTTTGATTGCATCCTGTATGTATTGCAGGTATTTGAATCTGTCTGCCGATTTATCGGTATCCAATCGTGATGGACACCAATCTGTCGGAATGGTACCTCTTTCCAGCTTAATATCGCACACTGATGCTTTGCCGGAAATAAAAAAAACGCCTAATGACCGACAGGTGAATTTATACACATATTTCTTATATGTATCGTTAAGAGACTCTGTAGAATTATAATTCCCATATCCGACAGTAAGAGATGTACCCTTGGCTCTTAAACTTATCACATACTGCTCCTCCAACATAAGGTTAACCTCTTGCGACAAGTAACCGATATCTGCTCTGTAACCGGATACGGCTTCACTGTCTTCTACGATATTCGCATCCCCTTCCCAGTACTTTATTTTTGGCGAATAAACTTCTGTGTCTGCCTGCATTTGTGTTGATTCTGATATATCAATGCTATCATAATCACCCGTAAACCCTGAATTTAATAAGAGATTTTCATTACCTATCTGCACGGCATTATATATCTCATCGGGAAGGTCAGTCAGATTGGCGGAACCGGTGGAGCCTTCTTGAATGTGAAGCTTTCCTTTCAATTCCACGCCTTTACCTTGGGTGAACTTAACAAAGCTGTTACCATCACGGTCCCCAATATACGCATCACCGTATACATGGAAAAACGCCTTGTTGTTAGTTTTGTCTACACCATACTCAACATACTCCTTGTTCAAGTAGGAGTAGGAGTCTATACCGTGATACAGAGTAACACTCGGGCTGAACACATCGGTAGAAGAGAAAACAATGGCATTCTGTGCGTCAATATTGCTTTCATCCGTCACGTCCTTGTTGTCAATGCCTTTCCATTTGATTCGTGCACCAAGGTGGGCTACAGTATCACCCTTTGCCGGAATGTCACTGCCTGTGTCGCAATCCGCCATGCTGAGGTCAATATAGTGTAATTTGTATATGCCGACATTGATAGGCTCTTTGCTTGCCCCTACACATAAACGCCAATAATAATGGTTCGCTACCTGTTGGTATTCTCCCGGTTTTTGTATGTTGAAGTTTTTGCTCTGTACCTGGAAACCTGCACGGAAGCGGTTCTCCACTTCCACACCGTCCTGCTCGGCAAGGAAGAAACATCTGTACACGCCTTCGGGGACGCCATTGTCTACCGTTTCTTTATCCATCAATTGGAGTTCACTGCCATCTGCAAGCAATATAGGATTCCCGTCTGCCATTGAAAGTATGGGCGTTTGTTCAATGGTGCCCTTGGTCCAAACATCAATAAGCGTAACAGCACCACCCGGAGTTAGAACTATCTTTCCACCTACAGAATTTACATTTTGTATCTCCAATGATTCGAAATAGGCTTTCATGCGGACTTTCAGTTTATCAACCTCCGCATAGGTTTGACCTGTTTCCTTATCAACCATTATGATACCACCTGTACTACCACTGACAAATTTCCCTATTTCAAAAGCTTTGTCAGAGGATAATTTGTGCGGGGTACGGTCATCTTTATCTTTTCGCAAGAAGAAATTACTTCCAAAGGCTTTTATCAGGCTCTTAATTTGTTCTGAATTATATCCACCATTACCTTGACCACCGCTTACTATTGAATCAATCTGGTTCTGAATTTTTTCTAATGTGCCTACAATTTTTTCTTCCTTGAGAGTAATTTCATATTCTGGAATCATATCATCACCTTCTTTTATAGAAAGAGAATCAATGATTATACTCCCACTTATTCCCAAATCATCATCCTCAAACAACATCAAATCACCTTCTTTTATGGTATCATGAATGCTTGTCTGATTATTGGCAACAGCATCATCGTGTTGCCTTGCCATGTAAATATTGTCTACTTTGGGAATGTATGAATAACGAATATAGTCATTTTTTGCTAACCATTTTTTTGCAGATGAAAGTAATCGTTGGGAATGTGCTTTTATATAGACATCAGGCATTGATATATCTAATAATACAAACTTATCACCTGATTTTATATTATAATTTTTATATGGGAAGAACAGTTTTATTCCATCATCATATACACGAGTGCATGTAAGGATATATTTATTACCATGTTTCTCACATTTAGTTATTTCAAAATCACGTCCTCCACACATTCCGTCTTTCATTGACAAGGTAGCAGTTTCTCCCAAAAGGTAGTTGTTGATATCAAAACCTATATCCTTCAATGTGACAGTAAAATTCCCTTTTTCTATTTCCCCTTTATTATCTGCTTGACCATCATCGGTTAGCTGTTCGGCTGAGTACACTTCGTCAAGATTCCCATTATCTCCTGGGTCTATTGAAACAGTTATTCCTGCATCTTCGAGTTGCTGTGCTGTCATTCCCTCTATTGAAGGGAATATTTCTTCCAAACCTTCCTGGCTTCCATCAAAAAAAATAGTACCTTCTCTTATACCAAGTTCTTCTATGTTATCGCTGTCGATATAAGGGTCTAATGTTGTTTCGGGGAATCCAGGTAACATAAGGTTGTCTACTGCCATATTATTTGGCAGATAATTGCCGACAGAGGAACCGGATAATTTATTGTAATATCTGTCAGGCATATTTCGTGTGCTTCCATATGCTCTTAGACGAGTAACAATCTTTTGGTCAGCTTCGGCATTGCGTTCTATCTCATACAATCCTTTGCCTTTCCCATATTTAAAAATATTGTCTACTGCTATCCCAGCAGTGCCTATAGTGATCTCTCTTCCTCTTATTATGAAATTAGCTTCAAATTCAGAGTTTGTTAATGCAAGTGCATCCCATACATTTATTGTATCTACACTTATGTTGATATTTTTCTTGTTGACATATTCAGGATGAACGATTACAGTCCATTTTTTATTCCCTGTATATATACGATCAAGGTTTACCTGAATGCGTTCAGCGAGATTTGATATAGATGATGCAAAAAAGCTGAATTTTGGCAGTGAGGTAAAATGTATATTGTTGTCATTGGGAACATAATCAAGGAAATCACATCTCGCAAGTTCGTCACTTAAAGAGTTGAATTTTACATTGTCATAAGTGAATGCGTCTCCTGTAGAATTTTTACTTGCTTTCTTTAAAATAGTAGGGTCATAGTTTATTTCAAAACGTTCCCCACGATATATAAGATAATCACCTATTGCAAACTCTATAGGGGATTCGCTTTTTATAGTACAAACAACAGAACATTCACCCATAAATTCACCATTATATTCCAACTGATGAATTTTACATTTTGCTATCTGTCCTGTTTTATTATATATCGTCCAACTCATAACACTTTTTCTGTAAGTCCCGTTATTGTTTCACCAATGCCCTTTACCGGAGTTACTCTTGATAAAGGGTTGTCAACTTTCATAGTAAGCTCAAATTCCATAATATCATCAAGATTGCCTTTTGTAAGTGTAGGCTTTCCTATTTTAAAAAGTCTGCAAGTCCGACCTATTCCGTCATGTGGAACAAACAGCTTTGTTTCCACCCCACTACCATCTTTTCCTGTCAAATAATCTAACAGAAAGTCCATTTTGTCCCATGCTGTATTTGGTTCCCCTTTATAAGCTATCCTTATAGTTATATTGTATGGTTTTAAAGGAAGGGTAGGAGGTATATAAGTGTCTTCTCCGTTTTCATCTGACCAATTCCTTGAAGGGAGGTCCTTGATTTCCATGTCTGGTAAAGATATACCCATACATACCATTCCGAAATCAGTAAGACTGTCTTTCAAAGAGGAACTTTCCTTTACTTTTTGCATTAATATGGAATAAGGCTTGCTCATTGTACTATTGTTTGTTATATAAGATCATTTTATAGAGTATTCGCTAAGATCTATCTGTATTCTGTCAGTTCCTTTGCCGTATTTATCGCGCCACTCCTTGGCTTTGCGCTCCACATCGTAGGCATCAGCTTTGTTAAACTTGTTTTTTTTGTTTCTTTTGTCCTTATGGTTGTATACTGTTATTGGGCAATCAACTGCCATAAGTTCTATTTGTGCTGCGGTATATCCCCAATAATATCCCCACATTGGAATATTCCACAGTCCCCATAGCAATTTCAAGGGCTCTGTGAGGCATCCATGTTTTTCTCCGATGAACCATGCTGCTCCCCAGTCTGTCCTCGAAGGATACGCCTTGCTTCCTCCCTCGTCTTCATCATCTCGGTATCCCTCATCTCTGTCAGATATATGATAGACATGAAGTAGCTCTCCACATCCTCTTTTTTTTTACATGTTTCCAATAATGGCAGATATTCTGCATCGGTGTATTGCTTCACATAGAAAAACCATCTCCAAAGAAACCAATAAAGAAAAAATATCGAGAAATAGCCGTTAAGCAGAAGAGCTGCCACACATTTGGCATTCACTTTTCGCTCGTCCTTCTCGTTTAAGATGATGTCTGTCACCTTGCTTTTGGCTCCGTTTCTTATATAACCTATCTTCCATTTGGATTTTCCAAGAATGACAATATCCTTCTTATTGCGTTTTACCGCATTAAGTTCTCTCTCATCAGCTTCTGTAGGCTCTGATATTATCTTTCGTTTTGTCATGATTATATATTCGTTAATGAACAGAAGTGGATATGCATTATTCCACCTCTGTTTTCTAAAAAAATCTCATTAACCACCTATTGTTTTCCATAAAATCATAATGTCAGCACCTTCACTGTTCTCTAAAGGGCTGACGGCAACATTGAAATAAGCTGGATTGTCACCATCAGCAGCAACAAGACTAGAATACATTTCCACATTAGGCAAGGCGATAATAGTCTGTCTGTCTTCGCTGAACATTAATAAAGAGCCTACAACTTTTTTGGGAGCAAGAGAGTATGCGCCTCCTGAGTATGTTACACCCTCAACAAGAATACCTTCTGTACTTGTGATATCTCCTCCTACCTTGTTCATCAACAAAGAGTTTACAGGTCCTGCAATGCTTGCCACTTGGAATGAGATGTCGCCATCTCCTTTCGTTGCCTTGCTTACCCATGTACTTCCTGTAGTAAGTTTGATTTTAGTAACTTCTGCATCTCCGGTATTAAAATTTACTCCTTCTTCAAGTACTGGAAATTCTATATCGACAGTAAATGCTTTGCCTAAATCTGCTGCCTTTATTTCAGAACTCTTGAAATAAATTTCCTTTACGTCATTGAAAAGTGTTTTCAAATCGGTCAGTTTGGTTGTAACGGTTAGTCCTGCCATAATTTTGTCGTTTTTATTGTTTTACTTTGTGTTTGTTAATATGAATAGCTGTCGGTTGTGTTTACCAACAACTTTGCTTGTATGTTCCATACGGTGAAACCTAATCCATCATCTCCTTTAAGGACTATCTTCGGATTCGTTACCGAATATCTCTCAGAAACAATTGGGAATTTCTCAAGAACGGCATTAAGTATTTGTTCTAACTCCCTAGTCGGAGATATTCCGCTGCTACGGTTCCTCACAAATATCTCTATACGCATTGTAGTTTTCTGCCATGCATTCTGATCATCAATAGCTATCGGCAGAGATACCACTATCATATTATCCGTTTGTTTGGATAAAGCGGATGGTCTGTGTTCTGGGAATACCCTTTCTGCCACATCTGAAAGCCTTTTACATATGTCTTTCAATATTTCACTGATATAGTGCTTGGTTATATGCGCCATCAGGATATCGGTTTTAGATTGTCTAACAATATACTTTTAAGCCCTTGGTATGTTTCGGTTAGAACATTAAGTTTGCGTGTGTTTTCCAAATAAACTGAATATTCTGTTCCGGTGGTCATTACTATGGCATATCCTTTTTTAGGGCTTCCCTTATAACTTTGTAGAAAATTTAATGAGGTTTGCTGACCATATAAATTATCTACATCAACTGCTCCACTTACACTCCTTGCCTTTCCTTCATAAGGGCGTGTCAAATAGATGGTTTTACCCTTCTGTATTTTTAACCTTATTGGTTTCCTTAGCCTATCTCCGGAAGATATTACGAATGCAAGTTTACCGTCAATATAGAAGCCACAGGAGTAAGAGGTTTGAGTGTTCCCGGTAAAACCGTCGAATTGTCTTTTTCTCTCTGCATCATCTATCAGTTGGTAGCATATTCTTGCCATTTTGTCTATAAAATAAGCATTTTTTATGGCTTTGAACATTTGTACACCTTCATCAAACCCTTCTATCTTCCCCATATATTTAGTTTTTAGACATATTGAAATAAACTGTGGTTCCCATTTCAGTAGGGTAGGCATCAGTCACTGTCAGCTTTTTGTTAGTTCCCGTATAGTCGGTCACATCCAATATACATCCTGTACAAACGCCCTTTACTAGCCCAGGTATATCAACCGCATAATCTCCTTTTAATACATTGTCTGTTTTGAATGTGCGTAGGTTACTACTTCCATATTTATTGCATTTGCCTTCGTACAACACAGTTTCTACGCCATCATCCCATGATGTTTCATCGGATATCTTGTATACTCTGCATGTATGTGGGAATCGTGGGTTGCTTACTTTCGCCATAACTTCATACCATAGGTTTTCATCCGTATCGTCCCTTTTATAGCATTCTCTCCATATTTTTTGTAGATATCGTTAGCCATAGCTCGAAGATTGCGCTTATCGAAAGCGGAACTTTGTGTACCTCCTTCTTTGTGTTTCCATACACCGTTTGCATCTTCAATGCTGCCGGTTACACTTGGGGTGCTTGCACACCACATATATAAGTCGGCTTTGCATAATTCTTTCGTTCGTTTATCTATATCCCTTATATCAAGATTGGGGACAAGTTCACGATCTATCAGAATTGAGTTAATAGCATTATCGCTTACATCGAATCCGACACAACCACGGAGATAAGACTCTATGGTCGTGTTGAGTTCTGTAATATTTTGAGAAGCATTAGTCATTATTCCCCTTTAATTTCTAGATAATACATCCACCGTACCTTATTTGGAACTACTAGCCCTGTTACTTCGGATTTGATTACTTGGGTCATTGTCTCGTCATCAAACAGTTGACGAATCAAAGTGCGTCCACCGTCATACAAAGCTGTTCTCGCTCCCGGCGTTTCCATATAGATAGGCTTACCGCATTGGACATCACCAATAGCACCATTTGGAATATAAACCATAACTCCTTCGTTAAAACTCTGTAAGTTAACATATTCCATCTTTTTGGCGGTCTTGTTGTATTTTTCAACAACAGATATAGCATCGATTACTACAATAGGAGCTCCAACTCTCGCCTCAATGAATGCTTTAAGGGTTTCATCGTCAATCAAAGAACCTAATGCCTTTTTATTAGCATCATCTGTAACATCTGGGCGTGTATAAGTTACATATAAATTACGGAAATATGGGAGCATCATCAAATCATCCCATGTAGTTTTACTAACTTCCCAGTGTCCGGCAGGAGCAAAATCTTTTTGTTCGCTGTTACGTTTCACATCACGCATTACTTTTATAGGGTCAATGGCATTAGTATCAAATTTTTGAGTGACTGTTCCATGAGAACTATCTTTAGAATACCAATGACTTTTTTGAATATTCTTAGAAGGAACACCAAAATCTATTTCTGTGGTAATGCCTAATGGGTTATTGGTGGCATTGATTACTAGCTTGCCTTTATTGGATACAATTTGATGACGTTGGTGGGCAATAGTATTATAATTACCACCAATCAAATCGTCAATACCGTTAAATAATAATTCCATAATGGTATCTTCGATTTCCGGCGTAGTATATCCAATAGCATTGGCGAGCATCATCTTCTCTCGGAGGATTTTGCGGCTCATTACAACTTCATGCTTAAATGTAGGTAAACCACCCATTTTCAAGCTGAGACCATCAGTTGATTTGGTTGCACCGTCACTGTCAATATCCACATAAGTTGCCATAGTGTATGGGCGGATAGTTGCCTCAATCTGCTCATACGTAGGATTGATTGGAATATTAGGATTCAAAGGGAAACCCATCTGTGAGAACGTTCTGTCTGCATTGTATTTTTCGGCAAACATATCGTTGATGTATTTAGTCAACGCACTACCTTGTTTATCGCTTACGTATCCCATTGAAGCAAGTCCTTTTGCTACAATGTCGTAGAATTGTTTGTCTCTTGCGTACATTATATCCTCCTTTCTTTAGGCTTCTCTTACAAATTCAATCATTGGGAGATTAGACTCCATGGCTGTAGGAATACTTGCTCCTACTACTCTGTCTGCATAAATTCTTCCTGCTCTCACTACGGCACAAGTAGCTAAAGTGCAACCTTCAGGAATGCAAACATCTTCAAAAATCAATCCGTTTACAGTGTTTGTAATATCGGTCCATTTGGAAGCATTGAAAGATTCAGGAGATTCAATTTTTGTTTTGTTCTTATATATTTTACCTCCATTCTCTACGATATCACCTACTTCATAAGTTTTTTGTTCATACGCCGGTCCAGCCAGCACCACTACCGTTTTACCTGCTCCCATAAATTGTACCGGTGTACCTGCACCAATAACTGTACCTGCTGGGTATTTGGTGTGATCTATCATGCCACCTCCCTGATACAGTTCTGTTCTTCTGCTCCACACAGGAAAATGGCCTCCGAACTCTACACTTCCCTGTGCTATGGTATTAAAAGTACCTTTTTGTAAGTTCATACTTGTTTTGTTTTAATTTGTGTTTGCGTTAATACTTTCTCAGTCCTTGCTGTCATCTTTTGGTAATTTCCCTTGGCTTTGCATACGGGCTTTGAACGCTTCTCGTTTCATTTTGGCAGCTTCTTTATCTGCTGTTCCTCCATTACCACCACTGCCTTCCCCTCCGTAAGGAGACGCTCCGTTACCAAAATACGATTTCAGTTTTTCCTCATAAACATTCTTAACAGCATTCATGAATGCAGTATCATCCATGCCTTCTTTCAATTCTGTCATTTGAACAGCGTCATTCCATAAGGCAATGTTCTGCACTTTCAGTTCCTTTGCTTTCCCTTTAATAGTACTACGTGTTTGATCCATGGAACGTTTCTGTTGTTCTCCTTTCAATTGAGCTCTGAGTTCTTCAACGCTTTTTTTCAATTCGTCCAACGCTCCATCTTGTTGTTGCGATGATTGTTGAGTCTGTGGCTTGTATTTTTTAACAAATTCGCTTTGCTCATGCCGCATTTGTCCACCCATGGATTTTAGGATTTTCACATGTGTGTTCACGTAATCATCTGTCACAATTGCATCATCCGTAATACTGGGTAGAATCGCTTCAAGATATGTGTCAAGTGTCCTTACAGATAATCCGGTGTCTCCGTACATCTGAGTGTTAGCATCAGGCTCTCCGATACTTGGTTTAAATTTGGATAAAAGGGTCTCTTTGTCCATAATGTTCGTGTCTTATTTTGTGTTTATGTTGAAAAAAATAGAGCCATATCAAAGTGGGGTTTCCACCTCGATACAGCTCTATCGGCTTTATATCTTAATCTATTATGTCGTTGCGGAAGGTGGAATCGAACCACCGACCTCTTGGTTATGAGCCAAATGAGCTACCAACTGCTCTATTCCGCGATATTATTTTATTCTCCGTTCCCTGTTGCATTGATATCAATATAGTGTTTGCATCTCCTACATTTTACCCGAAGCATAACAATTCCTTTAAGGTAACGTATTTCGCCTATCTTTTGACCACATACAGGGCAGATTGCCATAATTCCCTTAATCTCTGTCTCATCAAAATTTATTTCTGTATAAATCTTTATCATAGGCTTCCTTTTCTGCAAAGATAAATGTTATAATCTGATTTGCAAATAAAAATAGGATATATTTTCTTTATTTTAATGGAGTATATGTGTATATTTGCATGAACAATTGTAAATACAAGCCAAAGAGCTGTGTTACCCATACTGATTGTATGGATGCACAGCTCTTTTCTATTGAATATGGATATAATAGATTGCAAGTTAAAAACAAAGTACGGTCAGGATGTGCTTGATTCTAATTATATACTTTCCCTTCGTGAAGTGGACAGGAAGAACCCAAACAGGTTGAAGATTATCGCACAAGCAGGGGGACAAGAAAAGCTATTGTCCACTAATGCTGATATATGCATATATGGTGGGCAGCGCGGTGGAGGGAAAAGCTATGCACTACTTATGGAAGCGTTGAAGGATGTAAAAAATCCTAATCTTCGGTCTATCGTGATGCGTCATGAATTGAATGACCTTTCAGATATAATCGAAACATCATATCAGATTTATACACCATACGGCAAATACAACAAATCTAAGAATGATATGACTTGGAATTTTGACCGTGGAGGGTTTTTGGAGTTTTCTTATCATGCCGACAGCGTAGAGGACTTTAAGACACGTTTCCAAGGACATCAATACTCGTATATTGGCGTAGACGAAATAACACACATGGACTATCCGAAATTCAAATACATGATAACATGTAACCGTAATGCTTTTGGTTTGATAAATCGTTTTATTGGTACTTGTAATCCTGACCCTGATTCGTGGGTCGCTCGTTTTATCGATTGGTGGATAGGAGAGGATGGTTATCCAATTCCCGAGCGTGATGGCATTATCCGTTATTGCTTTATGGACGGAGAAGATGTTTCATCTATATATTGGGGAGATACACGTGAAGAGGTATATAAGCAATGTAAACACATTATTGAAAAATACTATCGAAAGGAATACGAACAATACGGTTCTCCTGAAGAATTGTTCATCAAGTCTGTAGCGTTTATTGAAGGTAAACTATCAGATAATGTCCAGCTTCTTCGTTCCGATCCGACTTATCTAGCCAATCTTGCAAATCAAAGCGAGGAACAACGTGCAAGGGATTTAGATGGCAACTGGAAATACCGCTCAATAGGTGATGATATGATAAAGCTACAGCACATGGAAAATTTTTATAAGAATGCTTATTGTCCCGGAGATGGTGTACGCCGGGTATCATGTGACGTGGCTTTTGATGGTGGAGATGCTATGGTCATGTGGTTATGGATAGGCAATCATATTCAAGACTTGTATGTATGCCGGTTTAACTCAAAAGGCGCAGTTAACGCTGTAAAGACAAAACTCAATGAATGGCATGTGCGTGAAGAGAACTTTACTTATGACCTTAATGGGTTGGGACAGGCTTTTAAAGGTTTCTTCCCTAAATCTGTGCCTTTTAATAACAGGGAATCTGTAGCGGATGAATACAAGTATATTTATGCTAATATGAAATCACAGGCGGCTTATATGTTCGCACAGGCTGTGATAAACTGCGACATTTCTATTTCAGAAGATTTATTAAAGAGGAAAATAAGCACACGTTCATTCACGGATACTCCTCTTACATTGGTGCTAAATAAAGAAAGGAAGGCTATACGCCAGAATGTGACGGAGGCCGACAAAGGTTTTTCTCTTATAAAGAAAACGGAAATGAAAGCATTGGTCGGTCATTCGCCTGACTTTATCGAGGCTCTTTTGATGAGGTTTGTATTTGATATTAAACAGAAACATCATACGAAGCCTAGAAGATTGCCGAGATATGTCAATCCTTTAAGGAGATTTGTAAAACAATAAACACAAGATAAACATGAGAACAAGAGACATTAAATCAAAGCGACCATTTCGAAGGATACGCCCGGATGGTTACATATCACATGGTAGATTTTCTTCTTTGGAAAATGCGGAAATGCCTTCTGATGTGATTAATTTTGATATCGTAACACAAGCGGACTTTCTTCGTGAATTTTATCCTACGGGACATGCAATCAATGACCCTACTATCTATCCAGATATTTGGAGGGAGGAAGATATTCCTGTATTGGATGAATCTGGGAATGATACAGGGAAAAACACACGTAGGTTATATAAAGAATTAGTTCCTCGTTATGCTTTTGCCTTTCAACAGATAATTACTGTTAAACATCTTGTACATCTGTGTGGGAATGATGTGCAATTTGAGCTTAATTCCACTAAGACAACCGAAAAAGAGAATGAGGATTTTGCCATTTATCGTACAGGATGGCTTAAAAAGGATATGGAGATAGCTTTTTATGAATCAGCCAAATCAGTGAAAGTTACCGGAGACAGTGCCTTTGTCGGTTATCTGAGAGATGGAGAGTATTATTGGAAAACATTGTCTTATCTTAATGGTGATACATTATACCCACACTACGATTCGGTTACAGGGAAAATAAATCTGTTTGCACGTGCTTTCAGAGATTATAATGAAAATGGAGATATATTGACTGAATGGTTGGAAGTATGGGATGATACATATTTATATAGATACAGGCAAGGGAGCGAAGGGAATAAGACGCTTAAAGAAAGATTGTTAGGTATATTTGGTATTAACGGATATATATTGATATCTAAAAAGCCACACAGATTCCCATTTATTCCTGTGGCATATAAACGTGATGATAATGGTGCTTGCTGGTCTATGTCACAAGATACAATAGACGGTTATGAAATGTCATTTTCCCAAATGGCACACAATAATCAGGCTTATGGTGAACCCATTCTTGTATTCCAAGGAGAGGGGGATAACTTGGATGCATTGAAAGATGTGAATGGTACAATTAAATCGCTCTCTATGACAGCTGAAGATAAAGCCTCATACCTGCAAGCACAATCCGCATCAGACAGCTATATGAAACAACTTGATACACAATATAAGATGATATTCTCACAGTCATTCATTGTTGATCCTCCCGAATTGAAATCAGGTGATTTGCCTGCGGCAGCTTTGAAGATTTTATATTCTCCTGCTTATGAGAAGGCTATGAATGATTGTTTGGAATATCAATCTTTTCTTAATGATATGGTGAAAATATTTTCCTATGGTTATGGAGTGGAGATGAAAAAGACTATAGATTTCACTAATCTTAGCATGAAATGGTGGCTGGAACCCTATGTTCATGTAAACTCTTCTACTGTGATTGCCGATCTTGCATCTGCCGTGGTAAATGGTTTCATTTCTCGTCAGACTGCATCGGAGAGAATAGAAACACTTTATGCTACCAATGCGGAGTGGGACAGAGTATTACGTGAAAAGAAAGAGGAAGGAGAAAGAGAATTACTGAATCAGATAAAATTGCAAGAGGCAAAGACTAAAAACGCACCAAATAGTAATAGTTCATCATCACAAACAACAAAAAAAGAATAAGCCATGTTGAAATATTCCACAAGATTCAAAGGGGAGAACAAACGCCTTTTTATTACCGCCCAGCACAGAGCCGTTGCCGATCTTATGATTATGGGTTGGACTCCCAATGACGCTTATATTGCAGTAGGTTTGTATAATGCCGCTTTTTCTGATGAATACAACAATACCCAAATCATGCAGATTACAGAGGACAAGCGTTTTTTAGAATATATGCAAAAGAAGGAGCGTGCCATTGCCCGTGGTTATAAAAAATCCGTTCCTGCAAGTATCGGGACAGACGAGGAAGAGAAAGCTAAAACATCGAGTTTTCGTTCCAAAGACGAGGTGATAGATGCTTTAGTTGAAACTGTTGGAGATTTAAGAGGTAAAGAAAAAGCGGATGTGCTTATGAAGATTGCAGATTTACAGCAGATGAAGAAAGAGGAAGTTATTGAAGAAGACAACACAGTGCACTTCTATTTACCTATTTCTTGTAAAATATGTGAGCTATATTTAAAAGCTAAAAAGAGGAAACCCAAACAGGAAGAGATTAATGATGATTCAGAGGTAGGATAAAAAGCGGAGTTTTCTCCGCTTTAATTATATTGCAAGTCATTTCTTGTCTGACTTAAAATCCTCCATTCTATAATATTGCGATGGAAACACGCTTAAGCTGCTCCCCAAGCTCAGATAAGGCGATTGAAAACGTTTTCAATTCATCCGGGGTAAAATCGGCAGGCTTACCGTTTACAATATTGCCATTTATACGTTGATACAACCATTGGCGAGACTTCCCGAAATAATGCTCTGCAATATATGACATAGAAGCGAATCCAAGTATATGGTCTAGTTTTTGTTTACGGTCAACAATCTTTGAGATTTTTTTAGCTTCATCTATAGCCTCTTTCGCACCTTCCTTATACGCCTGTGCGAACTCTTTTCTTTCCGCTGGAGACAATGATGCGAGGAAGGCTTTAAATCGCTTGTCATATTCTGCCTTTTGTTCTTTGGTTTCCAATAAGACAAAATCAGCTTTCCATTTCTTAAGTTCTAATCTTACGTCCATGGTAATTTTGTTTTTAGTTATCTTGGAAAAGGTAGCTCCACCTATGGGGAGCTACCACTTTCTTTCAGCTTGTTTTTGGCGTCAATTAAGTCATCTAACGCGTCATTGACGCTTCCTTCAAGCTCCTCGTCTGAAATCCAGTCGGTCTCCCGAATGTCATCCCAGTAGAGAGAAAAGAAGCTAAGGTCTTTTTCCGCAGCTTCAATCCGAGCCTTTAGCTCTTCTTCGTCATCATACATTGTGCACTCTGTCTTATGACAGTGCAAATATAATAACCTTTTGGTAATTATACAAGGAAAGGGAAGTTTTTTTTAGTTTGTCTTTGCCATATTGTGAGGTGTATTATAAAACATACACTAGTATAGTGTGTCTTTTTTCGTACAAAAAAGCCCCGAACTTGAGGAACGGGGCTGAAATAGTTAGAATTGTTTATCAAATATCGTCTAACGCTTCACTTTCTTCTTCCTTTATTTTTAGCTTAGAATTAATCTTATCCTCATAGCTCATTTGAATATAACCAAACTGAGATATTTGAACGATGACACCCCCTAAAGGTAGTCTGTAAAATGATATATAATCACATTTTTCTTTTCTTAAAGCTTGTAATTCATATCCATCCCCTTCATAATAAGGAGATGAGAAAAACTCATAATGTGCTTCAGGTTCACCATATTTTTTAGTAAATAATTCTTTCATGTTTAAATAATCAGATTTCAAAGAACTCCAAGATTCTATTTCGTTATAATTAACTGTTGTTTTCCACACTATTTTAGATTTAGGAGTTGCCAATATATGTATAGTGGCATAATTCCCTGCAAAAATGCCTTCCATCACTGCAACGTAATCTCTTACATATCCTTTAAATGTAAATCCCTCTTTACTTAGTCTCGAAACAAAATCTGAAAGTTTACCATCTAATGAAATACCTTTAAATTCTAAATGTTGGGGATCTTGTGCAAATGAAGATAATGCAATAACAAAACCAATCAATAAAAATAATATTTTCTTCATAATTACATACTATTTATAGAAATTTTAATCCCAAATCAAAAACGTATGACCTCCATTGAAATAGCAGAAGTTATGGGCAAACAGCACGCTCATATTATGCGTGATATTCGCAACCTATTTATATGTTTTTCTTTTATCTTCCTTAAATAAATTCATGTATTTTTCATATGAAATTTCAAAGTAGAAATTATCAGTAAAAATAGGTTTCCCAAGATCCAAAGAAACAGGGAAAACAGAAAATCTTATAACATCCTTATTGTTATTCATTGTTCTTTTTACCCAAAGTATATATTTAGGTGGATTTTCTTCTTTATATTTTCTATTAGCATACTCTTCTCCTTCGTGTTTTTTATAGCTATTGTATAAGATTTGGTTAGATGAATAAATCGTATTCATTAAATCCAAAAAGTAAGGAAAAGAATAATGTTTATTACCTTTGTACATATCAAAATTAAAAGAAGATATAATATTAACAACTTTATTTAATTGTATATCCTTTAATAAAGTGTAGTCATTATCAGTTATTAATGCACCATGTAATTTCCTATAATATCTCCAATCTAATTTTAAATTAGGATATTCCCATTCTGCTTTATAATAATCTATAAATAAGAACTTTAGTGAATTTATACTTCCAATAAATATAGTATTAAAATTTTCAGATTGGACGCCTTCTTCAAATTGAAAGTTATGGCATGAACGACTTTTCCATTTTCCGTTATCCTTATGCCAATATTTAGCATTAGAAATAACTTTGGATTTATATTCTAAAGTTATAATATTTTCATTTTCTCTTGTTTGAGCAAAAGAACAAGTTAGATATAGTAAAAATGTTATACAAAATAATACCTTTTTCATGATTGATAAATATATTTTAAATTTATATTTGTTTGCAAAAGTATGTAATTATTGGCTTATTATGTAATTATTTTTATGAAAAATCCTATGTTATATGGTAATTAGACTAAATATAATTGTAAAATATAGAATATATAAATTGTTTTCTCCGCTTTCGCAAGGTTGGCACAAGTAACCTATGCTAATAATATGTTATGCAACATATTTTTGTCACTTCTCAATTCTTTCTTGCTTGCTTTTATTTTACATGTAATTTATTGTATAGCAATTAATATTCGCTGCTCTTACTTTCTTGCTTTTGTTTATATATGACTGATTGTCAATGTTTTAATATTTGCAATGAAGAGGAAATAGACTTATCTTTGTTTCAGAAAATTCAAACAGGTTCATTCTTCTTGGCAGTCGGGTAGCTTGTGGTTAAAATATTATTGGGCATTTATCTTTGAAGCAGACTGCCAAATTAGGCTTCACTGATAGGTGCCCATCTCTTTTTAATAGTAAGGTTAAGGGACTCTAACTATCAGAATGACATCAATACTTAAAAAACGAATAACTATGGCGAAAGATTTAATTCTTACCAAGGAAAGTAGCGAAAGCGAAATCAAAGCGTATTTTGACGCTGTGTTAAAGTTGTCACAATTAGACAACGAGTTCCCAATCAATTTTGACGAGGTGTGGATGCTTGTGTATCAAGATAAGCACAAAGCAGTTAACGAGCTAAAGGATAAATTTATAGAAGATGTGATTATCAGGCAGTCACCCAAAAGGTGGAATGTAAAAACGGCATTGGGTATTCAAGATGGGTTGAAGAAAGATGGAACTGTCGCAAGTTGGAGAAATTCTCTGCTTTCTTTATTTATTAACTTTTAATTTTCATTATTATGCGACAGTTGAATGAAAATTACTCAAACAGCAATAGCGTTGCTGTGTTAGGTACGGCAAGCCCTTCCGACATGGGGCAAATCTTCTCTTATAATGGGAATAGTGTAAGAATGCGCAAAATGAATGGGTATATTCTTGTATGCCTTACTGACTTTGCAAAACCGTTTCCCGACAAGAATCTATCCACTATTATCAATTCAAAGGAATTAACCGATTATGTAGGTCGTTTGAGTGAAATAAAGAATTTTAGTTCATCTGATTTACTGCAAGTTACAAGAGGAAATCATTCAGATGGAAGAGAGCAAGGCACATGGGCACATCAGAAAGTCGCTATCCGTGTCGCTCAAAAGTTATCCACTGATTTTGCCATTTGGGTTGATGATAAGATAGAGGAGTTATTAACTACTGGAAGCGCATCACTCCAACCTCAACTCCCAAATTTTAATAATCCTGCCGAAGCCGCCCGTGCATGGGCAGACCAATACGAGAAAAATCAAGCTCTTGCATTAGAAATCCAACAGCAACAGGAAACTATCGAATTCCAACAGAAAGAGCTTACACAATCTGCACCAAAAGTCAGTTACTACGACAACCATCTGTTGAGCGTCAATGCCATGACAACCACTCAAATCTCAAAAGAGATAGGGATGTCGGCAGAAAAACTGAACAACAAACTGAAAGAACTTGGAATACAGTTCAAACAGTCGGGGCAGTGGCTCTTAAAATCACCATACGACAAATGGGGTATGCATGAAACGAGAACCAATATTTTCACAAGTGAAAGAGGTAATACCCATACCAACACATATACTGTATGGACGCAGAAAGGTAGACGCTTCATTATTGCTCTATATGAAAATGATTGGAACGTGAAGAAAGCCATCAAGCAGATAAAAGGTGAGATGAATCCAACCGCCTAATTTAAAAATCACATATTAATAAAATTTCCCCACCTTGTTTATGAGGTGGGCGGACCTTTTACACACTAAATTTACTAGAAATGGAAATATCATTATATCATAATCAGAAAATCACAATACGAAGTACTGTAACTTCTACATCTACGTTATCGGCTAACGTAAAAGCCATTTTCGTTTTGATAATGTTAGTACTCACTATCATTAACCCTATCTTGTTTATATTACCGTTTATTGTTTGCTTCATTTCAGCGAAGAAAGGAGGTCTGCTATGAAAAAGAAAATAGCAACCGTTGAGATTGAATGCTCAAATTCTCATTTAATACCAACATTCAGTGACTTTTTAAATGAATTACAAAAGCGGTTTGATATTGAGAAAGACTGCAAGAATGAAGCGTATTCTTTTATAATAGCAAACGGACTGTATGAAGATTTTAGGGAGTTCTGCAAAAACTACAAAGGAATAAACCACAACAAGGCAACAATCGGAATGCTTATCACTGATGCTGAAATGAAATAAAACAAGAGCCTGAAATTTAATAGATATATGAACGAAATTAAAAAGTATGATGCCAACGTATTAGATACGATTGGTAAGGACGGTGATTTGTTATCCCTTACTGACCTGTGGAAAATTGCAGGTAGTCCAGAAAAGAAAAGACCAATAGACTGGCAAGAAAAAGAATCTTCAAAAGAACTAATAACATAAAAATATAACTATATTTGCATAGTTATTATAAAGCCAAAGAGCTTGTTAAGATTGGGAATCCCTATTCTTGACAGGCTCTTTTTTTATTTCAGCACAAACACAAAGTAATATTATGGCAGACTTGGGCAATTTATTCTTCTCCATGCGCATAAAAGATATGACGGATGAAGATTTTAAGAAACTGGAAAAGAAATTGGAGCAGAGAGGCATGAAGATAAAACTTACCGCATCTAATATTGACCAGTTTATAAAAGATTTGCAGACACAGATTCGTAGTAAAACGCTGAACATTAATGTAAAGCCTATTGGGGTAGGTAGTACAGGAGCTGCAACTACGGCAGCAGACTTAAGGCATCAGCGTATGCTTGAGGTGCAGCAGCGTATGGCGAATGCAGCGGCTTTAGCACAACAAAGGCTTGCCAATGCACAAGCGGCAGGGCAACGTGCAACAGAAAGACACAATGCGTCTATGCTACGTGGGAACAGTATAATGGGGAATCAATCACGCCTAGCCGGTCAGTTACAGAATCAACTCCTTAATATTTATTCTGTTTATCAGGCAGAACGTTTCGTGCGTTCTTTGATAGAAATTGGTGGCGAATTTCAGAAGCAGCATATTGCACTTAACGCTATGCTTGGAGATGCTGCAAAAGCGGATAAGATATTCGGGCAGATAAAGGGACTGGCCGTTGAATCTCCATTCAATTTCCGTGAATTAATGGGATTCACCAAACAGATTGCGGCATTTGGTATCCCATACGAAGAAATGTATGAAACGACTAAACGTCTCGCTGACATTTCTGCGGGTTTGGGAGTAGATATGGGGCGTATTATTTTGGCTTATGGGCAGGTGAGAAGTGCAGCGTTCTTGCGTGGTCAGGAATTAAGGCAGTTCACAGAGGCAGGTATCCCATTAGTTGATGAGCTTGCTAAGAAGTTCACAGAATTGGAAGGACGTGTAGTAAGTGCAGGAGAGGTTTTTGAAAAGATATCCAAGCGAGAAGTGTCTTTCGGCATGGTAAAGGATATTCTTTGGGAGCTGACCAATGAAGGAGGAAAGTTCTATAATATGCAGGAGGTCCTGACCGAATCTCTTTCAGGTAAATTAGCCAAATTAGTAGACAGCTATGAAATGATGCTGGGCACTATTGCAGAAAGTAATAATGAGATTCTTGGAGGCGGGCTAGATATGCTTACAGCCTTTACAGATAAATGGAGAATATTTTTGAATATGTTACTTTCTGTTATAGCTGCTTATGGTGCATACAAAGGTGTCATGATAACAGCCAATGCTTTAAGAGCACTAGCTATATCTCGTGAAATAGCCTTAACAGGAGCAGTAAACGCAAATACTATAGCTACGTATGCCAATAATATGGCTCAGAATAAGGTTAACCAAGGTGCAATAAGGTTATTAACTAATCTTCAAAAATTAAAAATGGCATTTTCCAGCCTTGGGGCTGCTGGATGGACAGGCATTCTTATTGCCGGTGTGGTTGCACTTAGCACATATTTATACAACTCATATAAAGAAGCAAACCGTTTAAAAAATGAATTGCGAGATATAGCAATAAAAGAAAGTGAAGCTGTACGTAGTGAAATAGACAGTTATAAGAGTCTAGTCGAACAGTTAAATAAAACAGTAAAGGGTAGTTCTGAATATAATGATATTATTAATAAAATTCAGTCAAGGTATGGGGAATATATTGGGAATCTGAAAAATGAAGCTGATGCTTATCAATATTTGACAGAGAAAATAAATCAAGTAACAGTAGCATTGAGAAATAAAGCACTAGAAACTGCGCGCCAACAAGGGTTAGCCAAAATATCAGAAAAGTATTCAGAACAAGAGTTGAATACATATAAAGAGAGTATTGCTTTTTTGAAAAAGGGATTTGGCCTGTCTGATGGAGTTGCAAATACATTGGCGGCTGTAATTCAAACGGAAATAAAATCAGGAATAACCGCTGGCTTGGTAGGAGGATATGATAAGGCTATAAAATACATAGAGAACAAGGCTAATGAAATAGGTGTTAGTCTGCATCCTAATGTGTACTCAAAAGATGCTGTTAATAGCTTTCGAGAACTTGTTTCCATTAATGCACAGATGGAATATGAGACAAAGGCGTTTGAGAATACTTTGAAAAGTGTAATGGGAACAACTACTATTTACGGGCTTAAAATAAAGGAGCTTGAGGAAGCATATGAAAAAGAGAAAAAGAGTATACCCGTAGAAGCTATATCGAGACTTAAACAAAGATATTTGCAATTGCTAGAGGCTAAGAAAAAAGTGTATGGGGATGCTGGACAGGAAGAAGAAGTAAAACGAATTGAAGCGGAAATTGCAGAATTAAGTAAAGTAGAAGCGGAATGGAGAACCATAGCTAAAGAAAAATTTTCTGCTTATGTGGGGCTTCAACCTGCTGTTGATGAGAAGTCGATAGATTATCTCAGTAGATTACGGAAAGAATATAAATCACTTGAAGAAATTTCAAAAGAAAGCCTTGAGCCGGGAGATAAAAATGATGCTTTGAAGAGAATGCAAGCTATTAAATCTTTCATGGATGAATACAACAAGTCATTAGATTCATCCAACTCAGATATCAACAGTTATTCAGATAAGATGAACCGAGTTATCGAACTTCGTGAGAAAGGAACCCGTGAACGAATACAAATGGAAACTGATTTGGAAAATCAGGCGGCACAAGCACGTATCAATGCCATGAAAGACGGATTTGAGAAAGAACAAGCACAACGGAATCTCGACAACAAGAAAGAATTGCAGGCTTTGGAAAAGCAGAAGAATGATTATATCAATAAGGTAAAAGAACTTGCGAGAAAAGTATTTGAAGCCGAGGAGGATGCGAAAGCCGAAAAGGATAAAAACTATAAAAAAAAGAGTTTTGACCCTTCCTCTGTGTCTGTTGATACTTCCATATTCGGCATGATAGGGAATTACACCAAGGAAAGGCAGATAAATGAGACTGCACAATTCTATAAGGATATTCTTTCCAAGTACCAGGGTTATATTAGCAAACGTCTTGAAGCCGAACGGAAGTTTAAGGAAGACCGGGAACGGTTGGAGAAAGCGGGAGCCGGCAAAGAGGATTTACAGGAACTAGAATATCAACGCAATAAAGCTCTTGCAGCAATAGACATGGAGTTTGCCGAGCGTGAAACGTCTTTTCAGGCGTGGGCTGATGGCATTGCAAATTTATCGTTAAAAAAATTACAACAGCTTCTTATAGCGGCTTCACAGGAACTTGAGCGGATGGAGTTCTTGAACCCTAATAACCCCAATCTGGCTGTACAGCGGGCGAAAGTAAATGTGTTGAGGGAGAAGCTACCCAAACCCGGTGACAAGGAAGATACATCACCGGACAAACGCAGTGTGAAGGACTGGCAGGAACTTTATAAAGTCCTTTCCAAGGTAGAAAAGGAGTTTGATGAGATAGGAGATGCAGTGGGCGGTGCTGTCGGGGATGTGATTTCAGCCGCCGGAAGTATCACTGCTACCACTCTTTCAATGATAAATTCGATTATCTCATTGGGCACGATGTCAGCGGATAATATAAAGGGAGTGTCGGAAGCTACTGCTCAAGCAATTGCCACAGTGGAAAAAGCATCTGTAATTCTTGCTATTGCGTCCGCAGCTTTACAGATAGCCACCAAGATAATGAATTTTTTTGGCGGTGACAACTCCACGGAAAAATATGAAGAGGCAGAAAAGATTTATGATGCTTATATTCAGACAATGGATAAAGTCATAGAAAAGCAGTTGGAGCTTGCGGAGGCGTTAAGCGGAGAGAATGCGCGTGCAGCGTACAAACAGGCTGTGGATATGATAGAGGCTCAAACTGAGGCTGCACGGGAATTAGGGCAAATGTACTTAAGTTCCGGTGGCTCTTGGAAATCCCATACCGCTGGATATAATGAGGTAAAAGATATGAGTTGGGAGGGATGGGTACAAGCAGCAAAAGCTTTAGGCATGTCTGTAGACCAGTTCCGCAATCTTATGGGAGGACGTATGTCCGGCTTGTTTGAGCTTACAGCAGAACAGTTATCTGAATTACAGGAACAGGCACCTTCATTTTGGGCACAACTAGATGAGGATACAAGAAAATATGCCGAACAAATAGCGGACAGCATTGAGGATATTGCAGAAGTTACTGAACAGAAAATGGAAAATGCCACAGGTGTCGCATGGGACTCTTTCTCTGATGATATTCTTGAATCTCTGTATGATGTGGAGAAGGGAGCAGAAGATATTGCGGATGATATGTCAGAATATATGCGCAAAGCACTCATTAAAGCCATGTATGTAGAAAACTATATGCCGGAAATGCGTAAATGGTATGAGAAATGGGCGAATTACATGAGCGATGGTGTTTTGTCTGATTATGAAAGTAAAGAGCTTGACAGTATAAAGAACAATCTTATAGATCAAATGGTAAAGGAGGCGGAGGCCATAAATAAACAATGGGGTACAAATTCTAGCGGTGGAAGTGGGTTAAGTGCGGGTATTAAGGGTATAACCGAGGACCAAGCCGACCTCCTTGCATCTTACGCCAATGCCATGAGAAGCGATTTGTCCGCAATCCGTCTGTTGCTGGAACAGCGTTTCGCCAACTATCCGCAGGAACAAAGGGGAAAGATAGAGAATGCTGTTTCCAACTATTACCAGAACGGAGGAACAATCGACTACAATACGGTACTCAATAATATAACTGTCTATCTTGATGAGCACTCCGGGTTGATGGAAAGAAGCAATATACTAGCGGAATCGCAGTTGACTTATTTGAAGAGTATTGCCGACAATACAAAAAGGACAGCAGACAGTAACGACAAAATAAGAGAGGCAGTGGAGGAAACTCGGGACATGATTCATGGGGCTAGAACAGATAAAAGTAGGGGATTGTATGTCAGGTAGTATGAGGGCGTATTTACGCCCTACAATATCATTCGCTGGTTCTATCATCTAATCCATTCGTTGCTTCATATTCTGCTTTCATCTCTGAAATTATATTCTGACTTTCTTCCTCAGTCTCAATTTCATTTGATATGGAACTATGATTTATACGATCTATTAATGACTGAGTGGCAACAATTACATCATGATGAAAATCCGCATCTATGACTGTAGCTACTGCCATTATATTTCCGAATATCACAGCCAATGAGTCTTTGTTCTCTTCTTCTAAAGAATCCAACATACTGTATATAATATGGTCCATCCGATACATTACCCGAAATTCACCACCTATAGTGCGTACCTCCATATAATCCGTACCATCCATCTCAATTTTTTCTACAATCCAGTTGCGGACTTGTAATTTTTCTCCGTTTTTCATGTCTATAATTTTTTTATGTGATTAATAACTCTATATTTGATTTCCTTTTCTTGTATGTTTGTACATAAAGTGATGCTTAAATACTTGTTTTTTATAAATCCGTTGTCATTAAGCAGTTTTTCAATAAATGTTCTTCTTAAAAAACTATCGCCATGAGGCATAACTATAATACTTCCATTATTCGAGTTAATTTCTAAAAAAATATTCAATTGTTCTTTTTCCGGAAGATTTATTATGTCCATAACACCATATTTTACAGCTAATGAACCTATATTGTAACCATATTTTATACTACAAGGAGGGGAATATCGGCTAAGTAATCCTATATTATGTATTGTTATCATATTTTTATTGTTTTATAAGTCTTCTGCATCATATTCCACGTTTCCGTTGTATTCATTAAAGTCCATCTCCATATCGGCAACAACAGGAACAGGGGACTTTAATTCCGTATCGCTACATCCATATACTCTGTACAACATACCTTTTGAGTCTCTTCTTCTGTTTAACTTGCCAAATCCCAACTTAGTAAGTTGCCTTCCGAAATCTTGAGTACTCACGCTTTCAAATCCGTTAGCATCTGCATAACGTACCATGTCATCGTACATGTCAGATGCCCTTATCCATGTGGAAAGTTCTCCCTTGGCATTTGCCGAAGGTCTTACACCGCGTGCGAAAGCCCATGAGAAAGTTATATTGCTTTCTCCCATAACAAGCAGTTTCTGCTTTTCACTGTTCTCGCTCTTGGGAAAAACAAAATGTCTCTGTTTTAAATATTTACCCCCTCTTATAATCCAATTTAATATTCCCGGGTATTCTTGCCTTAGGTCATCTGCAAGATGCTTGTTCTGCATCTCTTCCGGTATTACATTCTCAAATATCACATACAGAAATCTTCTGAAATACCCATACGAAGAATCTGAAGCTTTTGGAAGGTTATTCATATTAAATATCATCCATGGGACATTACGGACTTCGTAAACATTACCACCGATATTTCTTCCGTATACCATCTCTCCGGAACATAATGTCTTAAAAGCATCCTCATATCCTGATATGTCCTTGGCCTGTATTTCAGGGCACATATTTACGAGTTTCCCATCTATGCGAGCCACATTCCTAAGCCTTTCATCCCCTCCCCGGATAAGTGACAGAAGCCCCATAGAAGATACATTCTCTCTACCAAATATGCCGGTTATAGTCTCATATATGACAGACTTACCATTGCTCCCGGTCCCAAACAGCATAAGACAATTCTCAACCTTGTCAATCATCTTTCCCCTGTCATAAGTACAAAGGCCTAAATACATTTGCAATATTAAACGACTGTCTTTTTCAGGGAGGACAGTACGAAGAAAGCTCTGCCACATGGGACATTTTGCCGAAGGATCGTATTTGTACGGGTGTTTATAAAGAACATGAAATTCAGGACTGAAAGGACGAAGTTTTCCATCCGTAAAATCAACAACACCATTTTGGTAAGCTTTGATATGAAACATCGGGCAAAAAGGATTGTTTATCCTTATCGACAAAAGAGCCTCAGACTGGAATTTCTTGCTGGAAAAATGTAATACTTTAGGAGAAACATGAACCTTAATAAGCCATTCCTCCACTGCCTTACATATTATCTCAGGGTTCACAGCTTCATATATCTCGCCTGTAAAAAGATAATAGCAGCCGTGAACGTAACGAAAATCACTTGAAGGCATTACATTAAAAACTAAACTCTTTACACGCATAGAAGCCTCTGCGTAGTCTGAACCGGCAGAACAACCGGCAAATAGGCTATCGTCAGATAACGTGTATAGTTTAGTGACGATTAAATGAAGAATACGGTCATAGTAACTGTTCATATAAACGCGCTGATAAATAATTAGTTATAAAAAAATAAGTGAATAATACGTAGGATAGGGAATAAATATATAAATTCACTATAACTACTTATATACTACACAAAAATATAGAATATATACATAATATACAAAATAAAGCATAACTTATTATCAATAAATAGAATATATAATGTAATATAAACAAATAATTATACAGAGAATGAAGAATGAAACTACATAACTAACCTAATTAATTTATTGTAGATTTATATTTTCCAATGGAAATAATTAAAGACAAAATGGGAAGAAAAATAAAAAAAATAAATAAAAAAATCGAGCTGATATGACTGCGATTATTATTTACAATCGTATCGGGGGGGTGGGTGTGATGCTTGCCGAATATTATATACATAATATTCTAATATGTTGTATTATAGTTACTTAGGATGGCTTTGTGTGGCATAATATATGTTTATCAACATATGGAATATTATTATTTACTAAGAAAATATTTGCTATTTTGTTTTGTAATTATGTAAATATGTTGTATATTTGTGTTAGGGAAAACGAAGGGAAAGAAACAGCGATAATTCACTATATTATACTCTTTCTTTTTTATGTTAATTCCAAAAGCGTGTTGTTAAATGTTGGAATAAAAAAGAGAGCCTTAACACGGCAATGTTAAGACCCTCGTAAGTTGGAATACTTAAAGTAGTACTCTCCAATCCGGAGGCAAAAATACTC